>SKEH01001074.1_pt1 | contig 12955 bp, 11 predicted proteins | sample 4826571 | NCBI WGS metagenome assembly SKEH01 (sample SAMN11008814, study PRJNA524170) | human gut metagenome | biome: Human fecal sample; material: Feces; isolation source: fecal sample from pouch patient p29 | host: Homo sapiens | place: Israel: Tel-Aviv | collected 2016-09-14 | reverse complement strand
GCCAAGGAATTGCACGTGCCGGTAATCTCCCTGTCGCAATTGTCGCGGTCAGTTGAGCAGCGGCAGGACAAGCGGCCAATTTTGTCAGACTTGCGGGAATCCGGGTCAATCGAACAGGACGCCGACATCGTTGGCTTCCTCTACCGGGACGACTACTACCGGGATGAGGATGCTGACGGCGAGGAACCGAAGGAAGATCCGGAAAATGTTGAAGTTGAAGTTATTATTGAAAAGAACCGGTCAGGCCGGCGGGGATCAGCCAAGCTGATGTTCTCCAAGCCTTACAACCGCTTCTCCAACCTGGACCCAGGCCATGAGGCCCAGGGGTAGGGGAAAGACAGCAAAAAAGCGCGAATCGTTGCTGATTCGCGCTTTTTGTTATTCTTGCTTGATATCGTAGGCATCAAAGAAGATTGGCCCTTTCTTTGAGTCATTGAAATTCGGCCGGTTCTTGTAAGGATCCTCGCTCCTGTTGAAGGGCAGGGTAAGGCTCTGCCGGGCCGTTTCAATGATGTTGTTAAAAATCTGCCGGAAGATAGCCCGCATTTCCGGATCCATGGCAAAGTATGCCCGGCCAAAGCGGTAGGTGCCGGTAAAACCACTGATCTGTTTGATCTTAGTGATGTCCAGGCTGCCAAAAGCCTCAAAAAGGGCGGACCACATCTGCTCTCTTTTTTCCGCGGGAATCTGATGGTTGAAGGCGATCAGGGAGTGGCGGATCACCCGGGCTGTAGCCGTGAGGCCCTCTTGCGCCAAAACATAGCTGTCCCGGCCAACGCTCCAGGTTCTTGGGTCGTGCTGGCTGAGGGCTGGCTGGGTGCATTTGACGACCAGGACGCGCTCAGTATGGTCCAGCATGCAGCCGACAATGGAGCTTTCCGGAATGTAGGTCTTCATCTTTTTGATATTGTCCTGGAAGCCGCTAGTCCCGTAAATCTGGTGCCGGTAGCCAGGCCCGTCAAAGCTGTAGGACTTGATGACCCGGGCTTGAATCTGCGGATCAGCAAAGGCCAAAGCGTAGTGGGCGTAGTTGCCCCCCTTGGAGTGGCCGGTGATATAGATCCGGTCATTTGGGTAGGCCTGGCCGATCTGGTTGAGATACTTAGCGGCCAGCCTCTGTCCGGTAATTTCCGGTGTATAATTCATGACCATATCCTCGCTCCAGCCGATCATGGACTGGTCGGTGCCCCGGTAGGCGACCAGGATGGTCCGGTCGTTCAAGCGGAAGGCGCCAGCGTTGAACTGGATGGGTTCAGGCTTAATCTCCATCTTGTTGACCCAGTCCAGGACGGTCAAGTCCGCCAGGCGGGGAGACTTGGGCAAGAGCAGGAGCTCGACTTTTTCTAGATTTTGCCAGTGGTCAGGCTCACGTTGGTAGATGGACTGGCAGACCTCGCCTAGGCTGTGGCCAACCGTACTGCCGTCAAAGGGAAGGTAGGCCAGGGATGCCATTAAGGAAGCATCCAGGCTGTTGAAAGGGCAAGCTTGAAAAGGCAGATCGCCTCGCCAGCGCAGATAGTCTAATGTTGATGCCATCGCAAAACCTGCTGCAAAAAACGTGTGCAATGTAGCCAAATAGTAATCTTTGACTATGTATTGTCCGAAGACATGAATACAGACATTTTTCTTATTGCCGTTATCACCGGTATTCCGATATCCCAACAAGGGGGTAACCGCATTGACCAGCGCAGGTACCGAAGCACCACTCTTGCAACTTCATGGAAAGGCTCTCGCCAATCCTCGGGTACAGCCAACCCGCATGGCTAAGGCCAGGGCCTTAGCCATTAACTTTCCTTTCTTTAATATTTATAGCGCATGATTTAATTCTGGATGCTCAGTCAGCGCTAAAAGACTAAGCATCGCATTCTTGTCCCGATCTACGACTTTATTGTAGTTCGGACATTTTTCGTTATAGCAGACGTACTCGTTGTGTTTAGTACCATGCTTCTTGTTTCCGTAAAGGGTGATCTTGTCATCACCTTTTTTGACATTGCCACAAGCCGCACAACGCTGAGTAGACGGATACAGCTTATTTGCCAGAATAAGTTCCTTACCATACCAATCGCACTTGTAGGTCAAGATCTGCTTAAACTTGCCAAACATCGACCGATGAACACCCTTTGAAGCCACGTGGCTCATCAGCATACCCTTGACTGACAGATTTTCGATCACGATCTTGTCGTAGTCATTAACCAGTTCGGTCGTAAACTTGTGCATCAAGTCATTTTGGATATTGCTTGCCTTGCGATAGCATGCTTGAAGCTTGGCTTTCGTCTTCAAGTAGTTCTCGCTTTCGCAAGCAGCTTCTCCATTTTTAACTTGCTTTTTGGCAAGCTGCCTTTGATAGTGCTTGATTTTTTTATAAATTCTATCAAGCTTCTTAGGCAGTACGTTCACCCGGCCACCCGTGTAATCAAAGTGACCAACATTGACGTCAACCGCGGTAGCTTTACCTGTTTTGTCTGGCTGCTTAACATCTTCAGCCTTGATCTTATACGGGATGGCAACGTAATAACGGCCTTTTTCTTTGAAGTAGCTGACAACGCCAAATTCATCTGACAAAGGCTTTTCGCTCAGCTTAAAGCCACGCCATTGATCTTTTGGAACGCTGCTTCCTCTTGCCCGCTCCAAATAAAGAATTCCATCTTTGATCTTGCTTCGGTCACTTTTGAAGCTTTGTCTGGCTTCCCGCTTTGACCGAAATTTCGGTTTGCCCCAGCCTGGTTGGGCCTTGTCAAAGAAATTGTTCCAAGCCTTGCCCAAGTCAGAAATTGCCAGTTGCAAAATCCGGGCTGACTGTGCATACTGCCAGTCTTTTTTATCGGCAACTAACATATTACGAACTCTTCGCTCACTCGGCGAAGGCTTTTCTTTAAGTAGCACTTTCTGCTCTTCGGTCAGCCTTTTGGAGTCGGAGGCCAAAGAAGATTTAAGCGCTTGTCTTGCCTTGTACATTTCATTCCACAAGGCAAGGCCTTGATTCCAGCAATAGCGGCGATAGTCACAAGCTTCATCCAAAACTCTTCTCATAGTCTTGTTGGGATGTAATTCATAGACTCTTGTCTGAATTAATTCCGCCGGTACTTCTTCTATCTGTTCCGCCATTTAATTTCACCGCCTTTCGGAACCATATCTTTGTTTCGAGGAATATTTTAGCACGTATTCCTGCAGATTTCCAAACATATGTTTTCAAAATACGGGTGAAAGCCGCGCTCTTTCTTAAAGCAAAGTTCCAGATTCCTCTACGTTAATTCGGCTTAGTACATATCTATACCTATCTGTTAACGCTTACATATGATCAAACACATCAAGCATATTTTCGCCACTGGAATTCTGCTCCTTTATCCAAAAGTAAATTCTATCATATGCCAGCCAGCAAAAGACAGTTTCTGCAAAGAAATAATCCACGTGCTATAATTAATTGTATTTTTGTCAGCTTTTTTGGATAACAGGAGGAAAGAAAGACAAGACATGGAGCGGACAGAGCCTACTACTTTAACTAATATGTGCATGATCGTGGACAAAGACCGGGTTCTGACGATCGACCGGGAAGACCCGGTTTGGCCAGGCCTGGCTTTTCCAGGCGGCCATATTGAAAAGCATGAGTCATTTCATGATTCAGTCATTCGCGAGGTCAAGGAAGAGACCAACCTGGACATAGTCAGTCCCCGCCTGGTCGGCTTCAAGCAGTTTTTTGACAAGCTGGACCGGCGTTACCTGGTCTTCTTCTACCGGGCCGACCAGTTCTCAGGAAGTCTCCACGCTTCAAGGGAAGGCAAACTGGAATGGGTCAAGATCAGCGATTTACCTAAGCGGCAGTTAGCCTACAACTTTGACCGAGACCTGGAAGTCTTTTTAAAGAGTGACCTTGATGAGCATGTATTGTTGGACAAGAAGGACTTTTTATATTAATGAGCAAGAAAAAGAAAAATAATAAGAAGAGCAAGCGGATTTGGGGCGGAGTCGTGACGGTGGCACTTTTTGCTGCCCTCTTCGCTTTCGCGGGCGTGTATATCAAGAATTATCCAGTGGAAAAGGATGTCAAGCTGGTCGCCACCCAGCCTAAGGCCTTGAAGGCCAAGAAGACGGTGGCTGAAAAGGACATCTGGGGCTATCCATTCGCCAAGTGCTACACCAAAAAGATCAAGTACTTGTCTGGCCAGCGCTACGGGAAAACCGACGTCTGCCGGCGGGTCTACCCGAAGAAGTCCTACTTCCATGACGGCTGGGACTTTGGCTGGAGCGAGGTCGGCAACAAGGCGGCTGTTTTGGCTATTCACCCGGGGACTGTGAAGAAAGTTGCCTACTACACGGGTCTGGGCTGGTATATCTGGGTCGTTTCTCCAGACGGCTATGTTGAAGTCTACCAGGAAGGTTTCGCCAACCGGTCAGATATTACGGTTAAGGCCGGCCAGAAGGTCAAGCTGGGCGATAAGCTCGGCCGGCTGACTGACTCCCACCTGCACCTGGGGATCACCAAGACCAGCGCTGACTACATCAGCAAACACGGTCACCCTTACAAGAACTACTGGCGGGACAACGACACCTGGCTGAACCCGATGAAGGTGATTACTGACAGCTTGCAGTTGCAAGAGGATGTCAAGGAATACAACGCTAAGACAGCCAGCTACAATGCCAAGGCTACCAGCTACAACGAGAAGCTAGCAGCTAAGAAGAAGAAGCTGAAGGTGGAAGAAAGCAAGCACCCTTACCACTACTTGAAGTCATTTATCAAATAGACAGAGAGAAAAAGACGACTGAATGTATCAGCCGTCTTTTTTTGCTCACTTTTTTGTCCCGCCCTTCTCGAGGTCAAGGAGAAGTTTTTTAGCTGCAAGGCCAGCGGCGTAGCCGGTAAGGCTGCCGTCGGCCCCGATGACCCGGTGGCAAGGGATTAAGATCAAGATCGGGTTGCAGTTGTTGGCCAGGCCGATTGCCCGGCTGGCATTCTTGTCGCCGGTCATTTCAGCCAGCTGCTGGTAGCTTCTGGTCTCCCCGTAAGGAATCTGCTGGAGCTGCTGCCAGACCTTTTGCTGGAAGCTGGTGCCTTCAGGTGAAAGGGGTAAGTCAAATCTTTGTCTTTGGCCGGCAAAGTATTCCTTCAGCTCCCTCATGCAGGCCTTAACCAAGTCGCCGGAAGGATCATTTGGGATAATCCGGTCAGCCGGGACCTGGTCAGTTGCTTGGCCAGTCTTTTTCTCAAGATAATTTGCCGGTTCAACGCAGAGGATGGCATCTTGGGAAGCGACAATTCTGAGCGGCCCAATTGGCGTGTCCATGACGGCCCGGGAGATATTTTGGGCAAAAAGCTGCCGGTACTTAGCCGGCGGCATCCCGGACAGCTTGCGGAAGTGGGCATAAAAGCTGGAGTAGTTAGTGTAGCCGGAATCAGCGGCAGCGTCGAAAACGCTGGCTCCGGCCTGCAGGGCTTGCTTAGCGGCAGCGATTCTCACCTGGATCAAGTATTCTGCCGGCTTCATGTCATAGTAACGCTTGAAGGCCAGGGACATTTGCTTTCTAGTTACGCCCAGCTCTTTCAACTGCTGGTTAAGCTCTTGCCGGTCAGTAAAATATTGGTCAAAGACGGACTTGCTTGCTTCAGCCAGGTCGCGGTCAGGGTCATACTGGGGCAGGCCGGGCCGGCAGCGTTTGCAGGGACGGTAGCCAGCAGCTTCTGCTTCCGCACTGCTTTTGAAATACTCAACATTGTTTCTTCTGGGACATTTTGACTTACAAGAAGGCCGGCAGAAAATTCTTGTTGTCTGCACAGCATAAAAGAACTCGCCATCATAAGCCGGGTCGCAAGTTTGGACTGCCTGCCACATTTCGTTGTCATCCATAGCTCTTCTCCTCGTTGTCAAACAGTAGAAAATTTTCAAGAAGCACTTTCAGCTATATGAAACTTTAACATATTTAGCCAGTCTTTGCTTCTGAAAAAGGCAGATTCAATTGTTAGGATAAATTGATGCCCGGGATGACAGGTCCATCTCAAATGCCTCAACGTCAAAGCCTGCATTGACCAAGATCTCTCCGATTGCTTTTGCATTATTTAAGTTCTTGTCGCCCAGAATAATTTTCTTTCCGTAGCCAATTCTTCTGGCAATGGCCATGCTGATTTGGCCGGCACCTGTTACAAGCATTACTTCTTTCGCCATGTTATTTTCCTCCTTTTTTAGGATCCGCTCCCTGCGGAAATTGATTACTTTTGATGATTCAATTCTATTAGCTTTTCAGTAATGAATCAATTTGGAAAATACGTGTTTCAGATAAGTTTGAGTAATGTGAAATTAAAACATCGACTTTAGTATTTCGGCGAATTCTTCAACATAATAGCCGGAATTATCCTTTCGCCAGAAGGCACAATAGGTCCTTTTAACAGGCTCCTTCCCATGCATCAGCGCCAGTCGCTTCGTCGATCCGTTGAAGCGAACTTCTTTGTCTGAACTTTCGATTGGCATGACGCCGCGGTTCGTCACAAGCAATACCCTCGCTTCCTGCAGGTTCTCTGCGAAAAGGAATTCCCCATGAAAGCCGATCACGTCATGATAGAAACGGCTCTCTACTTCCTGTTGCTTTGGCGAAGCAACTAGAATGCAGGGGGTATTTTTCAGATCATCCACACTGACGAAATCTAGTTTTGAAAGCGGATTGAAGGCTGCTAATTCTACGTAGCAGATAGTCTCCTTCAAAACAAGATTCTTATAGACATCGGAAAATGCCCTCCGCTGGTCATTTAATACAAGATCTAATTTGCCGGAAAGCAAACCAGCATACAGATCTTCATGATTGCCGGTCGTCACCCTTCAAGTCGACTGTCGGATATTGCTCAGCAAATTTAGCGATGGCGGTATTATATTCATTTCCGCTATACGTTGCTAGAACGCCAAGGGAAAGTTCCGCCGCGTCCTTATGGGCGATCCGTTGAGTTTCTCTGCAGAGCTGATCCAAATCGGCAGTTATGACGAGACTCTTTCGGTAGAAATGTTCTCCTGCTTCCGTTAGCTCAAAGCTGCGATTTTTTCGGACGAGCAACTGTGCGCAAACTTCCTTTTCCAGCGATTTGATGGGCTGGGAAATTCCTGATTGAGAAATATAGCAGCGCTCGGCTGCTTTCGTAAAACTTTTTTCTTCTACTATTGCCTGAAAGTGCTGAATCTGTCTAAGCAGCATTTGATTACCAACTTTCCATATATATGCGATCCGCGTTCCGCTGGAGTAAAAGAATCTGTGAACCACATTAGGCTAGGTTTCATTTGATTTTTAACTTTAATTAGGCCTTGTAGAGCAAGTGACGCGAGGGATGGTTAGCAGCTGGAAAGCCAAAATGACTCCGGTGTGGTACCGAAGTCATTTGGTGGTTTGGCTAATTCTTTTCGGTAAGACTTCAGTCTCCTTGAAGAATACCTGCATCAAACAATTTTTGAACAGTTTCCGAACTCTTTTCCCTCTTATGGAGAAAAAGCTTTAAGTACTCACATAGGTAGGTCACTTGATCATTTTCGAAGTAAACCGTTATGTGATCTGCTAAGTCAAAACTATAGTATAGTCGAAGGATCAATAGTTGATCCTCATGATCAAATGAAATTTCGACTGTGGGATCATCTATTAAAGAAAATTGCTCATATCTTGTTCTGCCTTGAAGAAAAGCTTCAACCTCACTTAGTAGTGTCTCCGGCTCATCATTGTACCATAATGGTTTGACTGAGAAGACTTGACTCTCGTTATGGGTAACTTCAATTGAAGAATCAATCCACTCTGAATTGGTATTACGTTCATCGAGACAGAAGTAGACCGTAAAGTCATTTGACTGCAACTTCAGATGCAGCATGGAAGAGCCCCCCCCTAATAATTTCTATGAAGCAGTTGCCAGATTTTGTTTTATAGTATCTAGATCTTCAAGCAACCTTGTCAGCTTGTCAGCAATTCTCTTCTGCTCTTCCTGTGGAGGTAGAGGGATAATTAATTCTTTAACTATAGCAGGCTTAGCCCTTGTCAAAGAGCCACCTACACCTGAAACATTCTCTTGTATAGCCGCTCTGAAGTATGGCGCACTCAGACAATACTTCAAAAAGCTGGAATCAACATTAGGTTGCCTAATTACAATCCATTCTGAAGAAGCAATACTTGCAAATTCCGTAAAATTAGAAACTACCCAAACTCTATTTATTCGTGGATTAATTTTGCATAAGAGAACATCGCCAAAGAAAACCTTTTGCTTGCTAGACTTAATTTCACTGCCAGAAATAATTTCTGGATAGTTATTCTTAAAGACGGGTACGCTATATAATTCAAATTTTTCCTCACCGTATTCTTGCGGATTAATACTTCTTCCCATGTATTCATTTATTTCCCCCAGTCTCACCCATTCCCAGCTATCTGGAATATCAAATGGCTTCTCATCGTCAGTGATCTCTGGAAGTTTCTTACTTTTCTTGATCTTTCCTTCCTTCACCAACTCAGCCTTCTCAACTTGAATCTGCTTCAGCAACTCACTAGCAGGTTCATCAGATGGATCCTGTTCAACAAGCTTACCGCGAATTGCCAAGTCAAGAAGCTTAGATCTCATTGCTTGTTCAAGATCTTGGTATTCAGCAACGTTCTTTTCAATGACATCAACTTGCTTGAACAGCTCTGACACCTTATCTGCAATCCGCTTCTGCTCTGCTAGTGGAGGGAGAGGGATTGGATAGTTTTGGATGTCTCCCTTTTTAACTGATGGAGAATTATCTCCCTTCATGTATTTCCTTGTTAGTCCATTTACTACGTAATCTGAGAGTACTGTATAAAAAATATATTTGAAATCGATTATATTAATTGGCTTTATCACGTAGAATCCAGTTGACGCAACAAGGTTTGAATCGCTTACTGGAACAATTGCAATATTTCTCAAATAGGGTCTTACTAGAGAAAATAATATATCTCCTGGTTCAACTACCATCCTCGCACGCGATGGAATTTTTTCTTTTGAAACATTGATAGTCTTGGGATCGATAATTTCGTTTACTTTATTATCTATGCTGGCAATGTCTAAATATACGAAATCTTCAGTTGGAGCTTTTGATTTTTCAGGAATCAGCAGATCCCCCAGTCTCACCCATTCCCAGCTATCCGGAATATCAAACGTCTTCTCATCATCAGTGATTTCGGGAAGTTTCTTGCTCTTCTTGATCTTTCCTTCCTTCACCAATTCGGCTTTTTCGGCTTTGATCTTCTCCAGCAGTACACTAGCCGGCTCATACCTGGCATCCTGTTCAACCAGCTTCCCCCGCATGGCTAGATCAAGAATCCTTTCTCTAAGCGCTTGCGTATCAACATTCAGATTAGTCTTCATCGCTTACCCCTTCTAAGGCCTTCTGCAAAGCACTAACTGCGTCAGCAATATTTTGCGACTTCTCCACCATATCACTTAGCAATTCGCTTAAAGGACGATCCTCTTTGTCTTCCTCGTCGCCAATCCAAGAGATGTCTAAGCTGGTATCAGGACGCGCCTTGATTTCATCGATGGTAAACTTCCTCCAGCGGCCATTCGGGTTCTTTTCTGCGTCATAGTCTTCCACCCGCTTGCTTCGATCATCAACGCAGTAGGCTTTTTCAAATCCTTCAAAGTCCTTCTTATTCAAAGGATTACGCTTACCGAAGCTCCGCATGTTATGGCGCATGTCATAGACCCAAACTTCCTTGGTGTTGTCTTGATCAGTCGTCCCTCTATCAAAGAACAACACGTTGGTTTTGACACCTTGCGCGTAAAAAATCCCCGTCGGAAGACGCAAAATCGTGTGCAAGTTACACTTGTTTAACAAGTCAAGCCGGATTTTTTCGCTTACGCCATTTGAAGAAAGAACGTTGTCTGGTACAACGACGGCTGCACGGGCATGACCGCTACGGTTCAGTGAGTTATAGATAATTTCCAAGAAGTTCAGCTGCTTGTTAGACGTTGAATAGGTCAAGTCGTCACGGGTTGCCCCTTCGCCACCCTTTTTCGTACCAAAAGGCGGGTTAGTCAGAACAACATCAAAGTCCTTCATCCACTTACCAGCAGCAGACAAGGAGTCGCCCAATTCCAAACGACCATCCATATCGTGCAGATACTCGTTCATCAAAGCCAATCTATGGGTGTCTTGCACTAATTCCATCCCGGAAAAAGCTTCGTGCTTTTCAAAATCCTGTTCTTTAGCTGAGAGGTCGAAGTAGTCATCAGTTTGCTCACGCAAGTAGTCGTTGGCAGCAACCATAAAGCCAAAAGTACCAGCAGCTGGGTCGTTCAATCTTTCCCCAACCTTAGGCTGAACCATTTCAACCATCATGTTGATGAGTGGCCGCGGAGTAAAGTATTGACCTGCCCCTGACTTGGTTTCATTGGCGTTCTTTTCCAAGAGGCCTTCATAAAGCGCACCTAAGCCTTCTTCCTTAGCCGTAAACCAGTCCAAGTCATCGATATCATGGATGATCTTGTACAAGTTCTTTGGATCCTTGATGCTGGTCGTCGCGTTAGCGTAGATAACATTCAGTTTCTTATTTGGAGCCTTACTTGCATCCCCCAAGTCCAACAACATCTGCTTGTAGTACTGCTGCAGGTCTTCACCGTCCCGCTTGACCAGTTCATCCCAGCGGTATTGCTCTGGAATCTGCTCTTCCTGACCTTGTTCCTTGCTCATCTTCAAGAACAAAATGTAGGTCAATTCCGTCAGATAGTCCAGATAGGTAACCCCATCATCCCGCAGAACGTTACATTCATTCCATAAGCGCTGAACGATTTCTTGATTATTCATTTATTTCCTCTCTTACTCTTTAGGCAAACATTATGTCGTTAATCGTATTTACGATGTCATCAGCATGATTGTCAAATGCTCTTTGCATCATCTTGTAGCCACCCTTAGCTTTGAAGGTTGCGTTCTCATCAAATGCTTCTTGCGCGTTTGGCCCTAAAATATTGTTTTCTCTCAGCTGCTTTTCAATTCTTTGCAGCCACTTCTTTTGCGGAACAGTCCAATCAGCCATTGCATAAACCTTGTCCATGGCCCGCTTGATCAACTCATCTTCTGATTGAAGAGGAGTACCGATCGCCGCCTTGCGGATAAAGCTGATGATGTTAGCAGCCGTTGCTTTCTTGTTTGTCTTCTTCCAAGCCGTCTGCAATTCTTGCTCACGGTAGCCTCTAGCTTCCAGAGTTTCGCAGATCTGGTTAAGATCATTCAAAGTCAAATCTCTTGGTCTGTTGATCAGCAGCTGCAGGCCTGCTACTTCATTGATGTTGTTCTTGATAAAGGCATTGAAGCTTTCCAAGTAGTCGTCTGGCTCCTCCAATTTGTCGCCAAAAACCTGTTCACTTGAAATCAGTTTGTCTTCTTCATTTGAAATCACGGCTTTATTCTCCTTCAAGCGAAATTCTTCGACTAATTCGAGTTTGTTTTTCGTGTTCAAAAGCTCTTCTTTTGGCATGTTTTCCAGCTTGCGTGTCCAAGCAGTCAAGTCTTCCTGGAATTGACCCGCTTTAGCCAATTTTTCTTTCTGCTTGTCGTCCATCCGCTGAAGCTTCCGCTGCACCTTAGCTACCACCTGCGTCCGGTACTCACGGTAGTCGTCCTCATCTTCAGACTTTTCGATCATTTTGTACATATCCATGATGCTTCTGTGGACATACTTTTCCTTAACCACTTGGCCCATGTCAGTATACTTAGCCATGCTTTCAAACTGACCAACCGCGTCATAAATGTTGAAGGCATCGATACCTTCGTACTTTCTGGTTGCCCGGCCCAGCATCTGTTCAAAGAGAATTCTGGACTTCACTCGCCGCAAGAAAACAAGGTTAGCAATTGACGGCACGTCAATCCCTGTCGTCAGCAAGTCAACCGTGACAACGATGTTAGGGAATTCTTCATTCTTAAATTCCCGAATGTGATCTTCACGATGCCGGTCTTGCCCCGTAATCTTCATAATCACATTTGCTCCTACTGGACGGCCAGCTTTAGCAAACTCTTCTTTCAGCAAGCGGACAATCATATCGGCATGATCATCCCTCGTCGCAAAGATCAAGGTTTTACCTAAGTCCCGATCAGTTGGATCAAGCTGCTTGACCAATTCTTGGCAGACGATACGGTTAAAGCTCTCGTTAACGACTTTTCTATTAAAGGAATCAACGTCAAAGTCCAGGTCATCTGGCAGTTCTACCTGTTCAAGGGTTTGCTTGTCATAGTTGTAGACATTTGCATGATCCCCTTTCTTCAGATGAATCCCTTCTTCCAAGAGTTTGGTTTTGATAACGTGCGGAGCATTGTGGTCCATCAAGTAACCATCTAAGACTGCTTGCCGGTAGCTGTAGGTGTAGACAGGCTGACCAAAAATCTGAACTGTCTGCAAGGCTGGGGTTGCCGTCATACCGATTGCAACAGCGTCAAAATAGTCGACAACCCGTCGGTATTGGCTGACGTAATCACTTTGGTCATAGAACTTGACTTCCTCATCAGACATTTCCTTGTCTTCAAAGTAGCCCCGGTGAGCTTCATCGACAATTACGAAGTCATAAGTACCAGGAGAGATTTCTCTTTCTCCATCTTCTGCATTAAAGAGCCGGTTGACCATCCCTTGGACAGTTGAGATATGGATCTTGTCTGTTGATTGCGGGACCTTTTGCGAGTATTCAGCAACACTGTAAATATCGCTAACGGATTGGCCATTGACTTTGTCATCTTTAAGAGCAATAGCTGTTTGGTCTGCCAGGGACTGCCGGTCAACCAGGTAGAGAATCCGGCGGGCCCGCTTATGCTTAAGGAGACGGTACATCAAACTAATTGCAGTTCTAGTTTTACCCGTACCAGTGGCCATGGCCAACAAGATTTTTGACTTATGATCACGAATGGCTTCTTCAATCGACTTGATAGCTGCAATCTGGTAGTCACGAGCCGCAAAATCTGGATAATCGGTGTCCTCGGCTAAGTCTTCATCCGCGGTCTTTTCG
>SKEH01001073.1_pt1 | contig 12962 bp, 10 predicted proteins | sample 4826571 | NCBI WGS metagenome assembly SKEH01 (sample SAMN11008814, study PRJNA524170) | human gut metagenome | biome: Human fecal sample; material: Feces; isolation source: fecal sample from pouch patient p29 | host: Homo sapiens | place: Israel: Tel-Aviv | collected 2016-09-14 | reverse complement strand
ACCTGGCCCTTGCCGTCATAGCCGCCTTCACAGGTCTTCAAAACGACTGGCAGGCCCAAGTCACTGACGGCTTCTTCCAGGTCAGCCCGGTTCTTGACCGCTCTGAACTTGGCCACTTCACAGCCGGCACTTTGGATAAAAGTCTTTTCCCGGATCCGGTTGTTGGTCGTGTAAAGGAGCTTGGTCCCCTGCGGGATAAAGACCTGGTCCTTGACGCTTTCCAGGGCATCCAGGTCCACGTTTTCAAATTCATAGGTCAAGACATCGCTTCTAAAGGCCAGTTCATGGATGGCGTCGATATCACTGTATTCAGCGACGATCTGATCATCTGCGGCCTGGCCAGCCGGGCAAGCCGGAGTTGGGTCCAGGATGATGACCTTCATCCCGCTGGCCTTGGCATCAAAAGCCAGCATTTGCCCTAATTGCCCACCGCCAATGATGCCGATCGTTTGGCCGGGCTTGATTTTAATAGACAAGGTCTGCACTGCTTTCTTTGGCTTGGTCGTGCATTTCCTTGCGGTAGTCCACGATCTTTTGCTGGAGTTCTTTGTCTTCGATGCCTAAGATCTGCATGGCTAAAAGAGCCGCGTTCTTGGCGCCGGCCGGGCCGATGGCGGTCGTCGCTACAGGGATGCCTGCTGGCATTTGCACGATGGAAAGAAGGGAGTCCATCCCGCCCAAAGCGCTGGTCTTGGCCGGGCAGCCAATTACTGGCAAGGGAGTGTTGGCGGCAATCATGCCTGGCAGGTGGGCAGCCCCGCCAGCACCAGCGATGATCACCTTAGTGCCGTTTTCCGCTGCCTTTTGGGCAAAGGCGAACATTTCCTCCGGCATTCTGTGCGCTGAAATAACCTGCTTGTCGTAGTCGACCCCGAACTTGTCGAGCAGCTTGCAAGCTTCCTGCATATAGCCCCAGTCTGACTTGGAGCCCATTACAACACTGATTCTACTAGTCACGATTATTCCTCCTGTCTGCTTTCCCTTAGGATAACAGAAAACGGGACTTTTTTAAAGAGAAAGATGAACTATTTGCCAAGAGTTTCTTATTAACATTCGCTTTTAGTTTAAAAACAGTAAAAAAAGACCACCACATGGTGGTCTTAAATGCCATAAAATCAATCTTCCTTTTCTGCCCGCCAGTAATGATGACCATAAGGGTCCCGTTCCAAGCGGCCCGTGTCAACCAAGTAGCGGCGCAAAATAGCGTAGTCGTCATAGACTGCTGCCAAAACTTCATTGACTTCCTTTTCAGTATAATCCCGGCCAAATTCAAAGCGGTCAATCAGCGCGTCAAACAAGGCATCTTTCGCCTTTTGCTTGCGGGGAATGACCTGCAGGCGGCCATCCTTGAAAAATCCTGTAATATCCATTTAAATCTCCTCAACTTCCAATTTTTTACTCTGCATGCCAAAAATTGCCAGCAAAAAGATAACTAAGCCCAAAACAGCCAGACTTACCCAGGCAAAGCCGATGCCATAGCGGTCAGACAAAAAGCCGTTAATTGCCAAAATCACGACTTCGGCGCCAGCGTCCAAGGCATTGGCAACAGACATAATCGTCGCCCGGCGGTTCTCTGTTTGAATCGTCGTTTGCAAAACAATCCCGCCCAGCATGTTTTCCAAGCTGCCAAACATGGTATGGAGCATGAACAAGGCGAGAGACCCATAATACCAGTTTTTCAAGCCAACCACGCCGAGCAAAGTAGCAGCCATCATTACCGTGCTGACAACAATCAAGCGGGTCTGTCCTTTATTAGACAGCGGCTTTTTGGACACATAGCGGTTGTAAAGAGAAATCGCCAGCATCCCGGCCAGGCTCATCAAGACAGAAATCGTCCCGGAATTGACGGTCTTGCCTCTTTGAAAGTACATCTGCCACTGGTCAAGCGGACCTGCTGAAATAATTGCCACGGGAAGCAGAAGCAAGATCCAGGCAAAAGTCTTCTGCTCCTGCTTGACCGTGTATTTTACATCATTGACCAGGTTCAGTTTCGGCATCCCTTCTTCCGCCTCAGCCAAGTTTTGGCTGTCATATTTCAAGAGCGGGATGATGGTCAAACTGGTCGCGAGCAAAAAGGCCGCACCGATGAGCAAGGGCAGATTCAAGCGGATATTGCCTAAAATATTAGCCCCAACGAAGGTGGCAGCCATGGTCAAAGGCGTGCCAATAAGACTGTAGCCAGAGAAAATCGCGCCAAGCTGGTCTTTTTCGCCATGCTCAACGGCCTTGTTGGCAATCCAGGAAGTCATGGTGCCCGATTGCAGGGAATCCCCCAGCGCGGTCAAGACCCCGCTGACTGTCATCCACAATAAATTCATGGGACTGAGTGCCAAAATTATTAAACCTAAGGCTCTGATGATCCCGCTGGCCATGATCGTTTTTAAATAACCAAATTTGTCAGCAATGTAGCCGGATGGTATTTCGGCAAAAAAGGTGACTAGCCAGAAAATCTCCAAGAAAAGATTGATCAAGCTATAGCTGTAGCCGTTATGCCGCATAAACAGGTAAATCGTTCCGCTCCATAGCGAGGTCCCGATCGTATATAAGATGCTAACGTAGTAAAAAATATATTTGTATTTCTTCATCGCTCCTCCAGTTTGTTATCTCCATAAATCCGCTCTTACCGCGACTAAGTATACCTCCTTAATTTACCATCTTTCTAAAAAAATTCCATCTTTTTCTTCATGCTATATTAATAATAAGATGCTCCTTTATCATCATCCCGCGCAAAATAAGCTTTCACTTATTATTTTTAGATGAAAAATACACCAGGCAGTTATCCGCCTAGTGCATTTCAGTAAGAATATTTATTTTTTAAGAGCCTGCTCTTGAGGCTGTTTCGCCATATTCGAGTCAAAAACTTCTGCCCACTTGTTTATGGCTATATAGATCTTTGACTTGTAAGAAGCCAGGCCCTCTACTTCCCCCTTGGCATTGAAGTGGTAGTAGTTGACCAAGTTACCCTTGGCATCAATCTTAAACAGGTAATCGTTAAAAGCAATGTAATAGCACTTGTGGGCAACATTGTAAGTAAAGCCCTGTACCTGGCTGGAGTTAGAGATCAAGTCACCGTCAGTAGTGGCTGCTTCTTTAACCTTGAAGCTGTTGCCCGTCCGGGTGATCTTCCAGATTTCAAAGCGGTGCTTGGACTTGCCGTGGAACAAGGCCAGCATGGTGTTGTCGTCAATCACGTCCTCGTTTAAGAAGTGGCGATTGTTTTCCCGCTTGCCGTTGCTTACGGCAAAAGTCCAGATCCGCTTGACCTGCATATCCTTCTTATCAATCTGCAAAAGCTCGTTTGACCGCAACTTTTTGGTATGGTTCCAGTTGGCCAGCTCATAGATATAACGGGAAGTTGACCCAACAGACCATGTGCCCCCGGGCTCCGTCCTTGGATGATTCAAGCCCGCCATAAAAGTTGGTCGTGACCATATCCTGACCATACACATCCAAACCCTGAACATTTCCCCGGACATTGGTCTCCTGGCTTCCTTCCAGCAGGCTAAAAGAATTTGGCTCATAAAACTTAGTGGTCAATTTAGCCGTCTTCTTGCCATGCTTGTCAGTCCCGACGTAAGTGTGCGAGCTAACCTGGGCATTGTAGTTGCCTCTAAAAGCCAGTTCATGCGGGAACCAGGTCTTGCCAACATTGCCGCCCTTGCCCAGCTTGGCATCAGCCTTGGAAATCCCTTCATTGGCATCGTTTCTGACCGTCACCGTGGCCTTTCCGCTAGCCTTGCCGTAACGGTAAGTCACCACATACCGGCCAGGCGTCTTTTCAGAAATCCGGTCGGCCGACCGCTTCACCGAATTAACGTCAACCACGCTGCCGTGCTTGTCTGTCACGTAGTTGATGGCATCAGTCGTCACAAAGCCGTTGGTATCCAGCTCGTTGTTAACCAAGCTGACGCTCTTAACTAAAGACATCTTGCTTCTGGCAAAAGCCCGCTCGCTGACATAGCCGACCCCGCGGCCGTCAACTTAGACATAGTAATACCGTCTGCCCCGGGCGAGTTTGTAGGATCGGGACTGGCCATGGGCCAACTTTAATTCTTTCGTAGTGGCCATCTTCTTGCCAAACTTCCAGACCAGCTTGGTCTTTTTCTTCTTGCCCTTGCCAGTCTTGACCTTACCTGCTTTAAGCTGGAATAGATCCCATAGTTCTTCTTCCCATCGATCACCTTGGTCGACAGCTTCTCACTCGCAGCTGCAACTGGCTGACCAGCTTTAAACAAACAGGCAATGGCCATAAATGCGGCTGAAAAGGCCAGCCCCTTCTTTAATTTCATTCTTCCTATACTCACAATCATTAGACTCAACTATTTTGTAATATGATTCACTTTCAAAGTTTCCGTCGGATGGTTCAAGTTGACGTAGAGCTCACCTTTGTAGCTGCCCAGGCCTTCAAATTCCCGTCCAGTGTCAAACTTGTAGTAGTTCAAAAGCTTGCCGGCCTCCGTGCCGCCATCTAAGCCTGCCCCGATCTTAAAGAGGTAGTCGTTAAAGGCGATGTAGTAAACGTCATAGGCGCTGTCCCAGACAAAGCCCTGGACTTCAGCGGAATTGCTGATGAGGTCGCTGCCGGTTGCCCCAACTTCCTTGGCCTTGAAGCTGTCACCGTTTCTGCTGATCTTCCAGTATTCATAGCGGTGCTTAGAAGCATTGTGGAAGAGAGCAAGCAAGGTGTTGTCGTCAATTACGTCCGCGTTGAGGAAAATCCGCGGATACTTGGCTGACCCGTTCCAAACCTTGAAGGTCCAGATCTTGTCAATTTCCATGGTGGACTTCTTGACCCGGATCAGTTCCTGGGAGTTGGACCAGTTGTTGGACCGGTTCCAGTTGGCCAAAACGTAAACATACTTCTTGGTGCTGCCGACTGACTGGCCATGGCCCAGCTTCATGTATGGGCTGACCTTGATGTTCTTGATATAGCTCAGCCAGGTGTTGAAGCTCAGCATCTTGCTTGGAATTAGCTGCCACTTGTACTTTTTGACCCCCCGCATGTTGTAGTAAACCATGTGGCCCCGGGCCTCCCGGTTGTCGGCCTGGCCTAAGTCAAGGTTGCTGGTCACCAGGTCATTGTCATAAAAATCAATCCCTTGCACAGCGCTTGATACCTTGGCCTCCAGGTTGCTTGAACCTGGCGCGCTCAAAACTGCTGGATGATAGAAGATGGTTTCAATATCCGCGCCCTTAGCGTTGCCAGACATGTTGGTCGCCCAGTACTTGTGGGAGCTGGAAACCGCGTCTTTTGAAGTAGTAGTTGAAGATGAGGACAATCTGGCCCCGTCGCTGGCTGACCAGGTCTCAATCTCTGGCAAATCAGTTTTCACCGGCGTTACATCGGCCGAGCTGATCCCTTCTTTGGCATCCCCGCGTACCGTCAGCTTGCTGGTCGCCTTGGCCTTGCCATACTTGAAGGTCAAAACCGCCGTCCCGGCCTTGCGGCTGGATACATAGCCAGTATCAGAAATATTCAATTTAGCAGACTTGCAGCTGATCTCAACTGAATCATTGTCAACCAGACTGCCGTGCTGGTCAGTCACGTAGTTAATCGCGTCTTCGGCATTAAAGCCAACTGAGTCAGACGGGTTGTTGACCAGGCTGACCTGGGAAACCACATTAGCTTTCGAAAGGGCAAAAGCCTTCTCATTCACGTAGCCAACTGGTCGGCCGTCAACGTAGATGTAGTAGTAGCGCTTGCCACCCTTAACCTTGTAGGACTTGGACTGAACGTGAGCGTATCTGAAGTCAGCCGAGGCCGTCAATTTCTTGCCGAACTTCCACTCCTTCTTCTTCACGTTCTTGTAGGCCGTCTTAGTCACCCACTTGTACTTGACCTGCTTGACCGTCTTGTACTTGGTCTTGCCCTTCTTACTCTTCTTCTTGACGGCGACCTTCTTCTTGACCGTGTACTTCTTCTTTTCCTTGGTCTTTGTCTTGACCTTCTTAGTTACCTCTTCCAGCTTGAGCGAAGAATAGACCTGGTAGCTCTTGTTACCCATGATCTTGGTCACAAGATCGGTCTTCGTGCTCTTACTATAGTCTTTGCTGCTTGCTTGCACCTGACTGGCCAGGCCGGCCATCAGTGCCGCGCTGGTCATCATGCCCAGGGCAAAACGTCTCATCAAACTCTTCACTTCACTTCTAAAAATACAAAACTCATAAATCTACGGTTATTAACAAAAAGCACCCAGATAATTTACACTTTTATCACGAAATGCCTTTTCATACTTTACCACAGTTTTTGGGCACTATTTCATTTGTAACAGATTTGTTAACTCATTTTAAGAAATATTGCTTTTGCAAAAATCAGTCAAAAACCAAAGAGAGCTTGTCCCCTTCCAGCTGCAGCTTGGCTGAATACCGCTGCCCGCTCTTTTTAGAGACAAAACCGTCCAGCTTGTCAGTCTTGCCCTTGCTGATCAAGGTCTTCACAATCCGCTTGCCCATATTCTTGCCGGCAAACTTCTTGGGCAAGGTGAAATGGCAGCCGCCCCGGTAATTACTGCAGCCGTAAAACTTGCCCTTGTCAGTAATTTCCCCTTGCTTGCAGACCGGGCAGGGGCCGATTGCCGCGGCTTTGGCTTGCCGGGTCTGGGCTTCTTCCTGCAAGCCCTGATCAACCTGGATCTTGCCTGGCACTTCTGTAATCATCTTTGAAATGAATTTCTTGATCTGCCCTAAAAAATTATCCTGGCTCCGCTCTTTGGCCCCGACTTGCTTTAAGGCCTTTTCCCACTGGGCCGTCATCTGCGCGCTGACTAAGAGTGGCTCAGCTTCCGCCGCCTTGCAGAGGATGGTCCCTTCCGGGGTAACCGACAATTTGTTTTGCCGGCTTTGCATGTAGCCCCGCTTCTTCAAAATTTCGATGGTGCTGGCCCGGGTAGCTTCCGTCCCGATCCCTTCAACATCCTTTAAAATAGCCTGAGCCTCTTCATCATCCAGGGTCTTGCCGGCCGTCTTCATGGCCGTGATCAGGCTCCCTTCCGTAAACTTAGCCGGAGGCTTGGTCTCTTCTTCTTGCTCTTTCAATTTCGCCGTCAGTTCCTGGTCGACTTCCAGGGGCGGCAGCTGGGCATCTTTAACCGGCCCTTCCAGAATCTTCCAGCCCAGGTTCACGCTGACATTGCCGCTGGCTTTAAAAGTCAATTGGCCGACGTTAATCAAAGCCGTGGTCTTCTCATAGACATAGGCCTTTAAAAACATCTCCAAAGTTCGCCGCAAGACCAGGTCATAGACCTGCCCTTCCAGCTTGGACATTTTGCCCATTTGTGCCTGGCTGGGCACGGTCTTGGTCATGATGATGGCGTGGTGCTCCTGAACCTTGCCGGAGTCGACATAGCGCTTCTCCGCCTTTAAGGGCTTCATTTGCTCTTTGACTTCTGCAGAATTTGGCAAAAGCCCCTGGTAGCGGTCCAGGTTCTGGGCCAGGTAGGCATACTCATTGTCCGTAATATAATTGCAGTCTGTCCGCGGATAGCTTAAAAACTTATTTTCATACAAATTCTGCACGGCCTGTAAAACCTGGCTGGCTGAAGCATGGTAGCGGCGGTTGGCTTCCGTCTGCAGGCTGGACAAGGAGAAAAGGCGGGGGCTGGCCTGGCTCTTTTGCTCCTTGTCCACCTTGGACACCTGGCCAGTCTGCTTGCCCAGACTTCCCCCTTTAGCCAGCAAAAACTGCTCCAGTTCTGCCGGGCTCTTAAATTTCGTTTCCGGCAGCAAGCGGCCGGTAAATTTCTTTCTTCCCTGCCAAAAATCGGCCATAAGCAGCCAGTACTTCTCCGGCTTAAAATTGGCAATCTCCTGGTCACGCTTATAGACCATGTACAAAGTTGGCGTCTGTACCCGGCCGATTGAATAGGTCCCCTTGATCCCCTGCTTTCTTAACAGCAAGGTAAATAAGGGACTGCCGTTCATCCCGACCAGCCAGTCACTGATCTGCCGGGTCTGGGCTTCCTTATAGCGGTAGTAGTAGTCCCAGCCTGGCCGCAAGTTCTGGAAGCCTTCCCTGATCGCGGCTTTTTCCAGTGAATTGATCCAGAGGCGGAAAAGGCGCTTCTGTTTCAAATCGATCCCCGCCTGCCGCATAATGGACCAGGCGATGTTTTCCCCTTCCCGGTCACTGTCCGTGGCAATCACGATCGTATCTGCCCGCTTGATCAAATTAGCGACAATATTGAACTGCTTCTTCTTGTCCCGAGGAACCAGGTACTTGTACTGGTCGGGAAAAATCGGCAGCTTCTTTAAAGACCAGCGCTTGTAGCTGGCGTCATAAGCTTCCGGCAGGGCCATTTCCACTAAATGGCCAAAACCATAAGTGATCACCGTGTCTGCCGGCAAGATCGGGTCCGCCACCTTAATTTTCCCTTCCCCCTTCTGGCTTTGGGCGAAAGCGGCCGCGTATGCCCGGGCCTGGCTGGGCTTCTCTGCTAAAATTACCGTCGTCATTACATTTCCTGCCTTGCGTTAAAAATCCCGAGCAAATAAAAAGGCCCCGGCCAAGTGGCCAGGATTGCTCGAACAAACGTTTAATATTTATTCCATTATAGTTTACTTTTGCCGGCTTGGCAAATTTTCTGCGGATATAACAAAAAAATCACCGAGGCAAGCCTCAGTGATTTCTCTGGTTACAATCATGATTCGGGTGAGATTCGAACTCACGACCCACGGTTTAGAAGACCGTTGCTCTATCCAGCTGAGCTACCGAACCGTTATACTCCGACGCAACAAATTAAGTATATTAGACCAGGGATAAATTGTCAAACACATTTCAGAAAAAAAGTTGCTTTTTTTCTTGGTCATTTTTTCTTGACAAAAAGGAAGCGGTTTGCTTGCATTAACTTGAGAACTTGCTTAAAAAACAGCTAAAAAAACTGGATAAAGCAAAAAGATACAATATCCCATAGATGTAAAGATATAAAGATGAGGTAAAGCATGAAATACAATCAATATGCCTACGTTGAAACCAGTCCGGAAAAGGCAACTGAAGAGCTGCTGGCAATCAACTTCTTGCCGGAAAACTACTCTTCTCTCTCCTTCAGTAAGCTCCTGGCCGTCTTGACCGGCAATGTCCTGGCGGAAGCCACGACCCGCCAGGCTAAAGACGCCAAATTGGCGGAATTTGCCGTGGACGACCAAACTGACCTGGCCGCCTTTCTTTTGGACACGCCGACTGCCATCACGGCCAGCCAGTTCGCTAATGTTGCCCTGCAGCTTTTAGGCTACCACCCAAACTACGACTACAGCCTGACTGATCCTTTGACTTGCGGGAAAAAGCATGCCCTGCCGGCCTTTAAGGACTTGACCAGCAAGGAAGAATTGATTTTTGCCTTCTACCGCCTGCTCAACACCCGGAGCAAAAACGGGCAGATCCTCTTGGACGTCATGGCCGGCAAGGGCTACTTCACCCAGTTCTGGGGGGAAGGCAAGTTTATGTTCTTCAACGGCAAGTCCCTGCCAGTTTTTGACACAAGCCAGGTCATCCGCGAGGTCGTTTACGTGCAAAGCGACCTGGACACGGACGGCGATGGCAAGGGCGACCTCTTGCCGGTCACGGTCTTCCGGCCAGTTGAAAGCCAGGACCAGCTGAAGGTCCCAGCCCTCTACACGGCTTCACCTTACTTTGGCGGAATCATCGACAATGTCAAGACTAACCACAATGTCGACGAGAACCTGACTGACGCGACCACTTGGACCAATCCCAAGTACGTGGCCAAGCCTTTAGTTAAAAGCCCTGCCCCAAGTGGCCAGGACGTGCCGGCAACTGAACTGGCAACCGGGCAATCTTCTTACGGCTTAAACGAATACCTCCTGGCCCGGGGCTTTGCCTCTGTCTTCTCCGGGGCCATCGGCAACCGGCACGGGGACGGGATCCGGGTCACCGGGTCACCGGAAGAAACCATCTCCCAAAAAGAAGTCATTGAATGGCTGACTGGGGACCGGGTGGCTTATACTGACCGGACCCGCCGCTTTGAAACCAAAGCCAGCTGGTGCAGCGGTAATGTCGGCATGACTGGCCGCTCTTACCTGGGGACCTTGCAGATCGCCATCGCGACGACCGGGGTCAAGGGCTTGAAGACGGTGGTTTCTGAAGCCGCTATTTCCTCTTGGTATGACTACTACCGGGAACACGGCCTGGTTATCGCGCCAAGCGAATGCCAGGGCGAAGACATGGACAAGCTGGCTGAAGTCTGCCAGTCCAACCTCTGGGACGGGGGCAATTTCACTGCTAAAAAGGCTTATGAAGCAGAGCAAGCTGAACTTTTAGCCGCCCAGGACCGGGCAACCGGCCAGTACTCTGATTTCTGGGAGTCCAGAAACTACCGTCACCACACCGATGGCATCAAGTGCTCCTGGATCTCCGTTCACGGCTTAAACGACTGGAATGTCAAGCCGAAGAACGTCTACAAGATCTGGCAAAAGGTCAAGCAGCTGCCGGTGGAATCTCACCTCTTCCTCCACCAGGGTCCGCACTACAACATGAACAACCTGGTTTCCATCGATTTCACCGACCTCATGAACCTCTGGTTCGTCCACGAGCTTTTGGAAGTGGAAAACGGGGCTTATGAGCAATGGCCAAAGGTCATGATCCAAGACAACTTGGAAGCTGACAAGTGGCACGCAGAAAGTGACTGGGCCAACGACCTGGGTCAGGCCAGCCTCTATTCACCAACGGCTGACGGGGACCTGTCAACGGTTGAAAACGGGACAGGCCAGCTAACCTTCACCGACTTGGGCGGGACAGAATTCAAGAAGGCCGGCATTAGTGAAACTGACTGGGAATACCAGTTTATCAGCGGGGAGAAAAAATGGGCCAAGGCCAGCCTCCGCTTTGAAAGCGAGGAATTCCTCCACCCGACTACCCTGGTCGGCCGGCCAAAGGTCCAGGTCCGGGTAGCAGCTAATAAGACTGTCGGCCAGCTGTCTGTTGCCCTGGTTGACCTGGGGACCCGGCAGCGGCTGACGGCTACGCCGAAGATTTTTGCCAGAGGAAACCAGCCCTTTGGCTACCGCTTCGAGGCAGACTCCTTGCAGGAATTCGTCCCGGACAAGGCCACTAAGGCCAAGCTGATTACCAAGGCCCACATGAACCTGCAGAACTACCAGGACATGAAGCAGCCAAGCAAGCTGGAAGCCGGCCAGTTCGTCGACCTGGAATTTGAACTGCAGCCGACCTACTACACCCTGCCAGCTGGAGCAAAATTGGGTCTGATCATCTATTCAACCGACCAGGGGATGACCAAGCGGCCGCTGGAGACCGAAGACTACACAGTTGACTTAGCCGGAACTGCTCTTTTGCTCTACCGGAAATAATGCCTGGGCAAAAATTGGCGGTTTATGCTAAAATAACTTTATCGCAAACAAAGTAAAAGGCTGTCGCGGAGCTACCGCTGACAGCCTTTTTGTGTTCTTAGAAAGGTCCTTATGGAAAAATCAAGCAAAGTCAACCCCGCTATTTTCAGTGCGGGCCTGATGACCTTCATCGGTATTCTGAATGAAACCTCCATGAACGTCACCTACCCGCTTTTAGTCAAAGAGTTCCACCAGCCCCTGGCAACCGTCCAGTAGATCACTACCGCCTATCTCTTGACAGTGACCATCGTCATGGGAACTACCGCCTACCTGCTCTTGCTGGGTCTGGCCCTTTTTGTCATTATCTATGCCCTGTCTTTAACCGGGACCAGCAGCTTGATCAGCGGCCTGGTCCTTTTGCCAGACTCCTGCGTGGGGGCCGTCATCTCGCCTTTTGCCGGGAAACTGGCCGACAAGCGGGGCTTCAAGTTCCCACTAACCCTGGGCGGCTGCCTCTTTCTTTTGGGCAACTGCCTACTTTTGGTCCTGCAGCCCTTGCTGACCCCGGTCTTGATCGTTGTCTGCCATATCGTGATCCGGTCCGGCTTCAACTTGAGCTTTGCCAACACCATCTCTAACGCCTCAACTTTGGTTGACCGGAAAAACGTGGCTGACGTTAACTCCTCTTTCAACATGCTCCAGCAGTTTGCCGGTTCAGTCGGCGTCAGTCTGGCCACGCCCCTGATCTCCCTGGCCCAGAAAACGGGGCAAGGGACTTTGGGCCAAAGAAGCTACCAGGGCGGGAGATACGACTTTATCATGTTCAGCTGCCTAGCTTTGGTGACCCTTTTAGCCATCTGGCAGAACTTCCGCCTGCAGGAGCAGAAAAATAAAGGAAATTAGTTTTCTGTAACTTTTTTCTAATTTTTCTTGCCAAAGCAAAAAATAGCGGTTATACTTCAAGTAACTAATTTAGGAGGTAAGCCAAATGTTCAACAAGAACCTGTTCAACGTAAACATGACTGCTTGTTGTTGTGGATTGTGTCTTAAGCAATCCACTATTTGGCTTGGACTGGAAAGCTAGGAGCAGACCAGAATTCCCAAATATCCAAATAACTTTGATTGTTTAAGACGCGTAGAGCTTGGCTCGCGCGTCTTTTTGTTTTCTCAGATTTACCTGCTATTTTTTAAAAAAGGACTGACAAACAAGATGAGCAAGAAAATCGGCATTCTCAATTTGATGCATGACAAGATTGACACCCAGAAACGGTTCAGCCATGTGATCAAAGAAGCCAGCCCGGAAACTGAAATCACTTATTTTTACCCCCAAAGCCACTATCTAAACCGGCCCCGGCCCCAAAACTGGCCGGCTGAGCCGCTAAATCTCAAGACAGTTGCCAAGCTGGACGGCTTCATCGTCACCGGCGCCCCGATCGAGCTCCTGCCCTTTAGCGAAGTCGACTACTGGGAGGAATTGACCAAGCTCTTTGACCTCTTAAAGGCAAAAAACATTCCCCAGCTCTATGTCTGTTGGGGCGCCATGGCGGCTCTCTACTATTTCTACGGGATCGGCAAGCATCCCCTGCCGGAGAAGATTTTCGGCATCTACCCCCAGGAGATCCTGGCTCCCGCCCCCCTGTTAAGTGGCCTGGGCCCCGGCGTTCGGG
>SKEH01001064.1_pt1 | contig 13055 bp, 10 predicted proteins | sample 4826571 | NCBI WGS metagenome assembly SKEH01 (sample SAMN11008814, study PRJNA524170) | human gut metagenome | biome: Human fecal sample; material: Feces; isolation source: fecal sample from pouch patient p29 | host: Homo sapiens | place: Israel: Tel-Aviv | collected 2016-09-14 | reverse complement strand
CCCTTATGTTTTGCCTTATTAGCGATGTAAGCGGAAACCGACTTTTGTTATTGTGAATAAATTATTTTATATATCTTTTCCACTTTTACAAAAGATAGCGATTTCTGTCACAAAAGTTAAAAGGAGATTTTTCCAGCTTTTTCGCCGATAAAAAACAGATTTTCTTGCCTGTATTCTCCTTTTTTCACTAAAAAAGACCCGCTAAAAAGCCTTTTCCCTTTTAGCAGTTCAGTAACTTTTTCACTTAATCTCTGTTTTTAAGTTAATTTTTGACAAATAAAAAGGACTCAAACGAGTCCTGAAATTTATCTTCTACTTAAAAGGGTTGTAAAAGCGGCCCTGGTTCAGATGCCAGAAGTAGAGCATCAAGAGAACCAGTAAAACTGCCACCCCCAAGCTCAGCCAGTCGCTGGCTTTAAGCTTTTGAGAAGTGTACCAGGTCCGCTTCTTCTTGGAGCCAAACCGGCGCAGTTCCATGGCCGTGGAGATCACCGTGATCCGGTCTAAACTGGACAGAATCAAAGGCATGACGATATTGACCGTCCCCTTGGTCCGGTCAGCCAGCTTGGCCTTCTTGGAAATCTCATTCCCCCGGGCCTGCTGGGCATGGGAAATCGCCCAGTAGCTTTCCTGGATGTCTGGAATATAGCGCAGGGCCAGGGAAAAGGCATAAGAGAAGCGGTAGCTGATCCCAATCTGGTTCAGACTGGAAGCAAACTGGCTGGGATTGGTCGTCAATAAGAACAAGATTGCAATCGGCACGGCACAGATATACTTGAGCAGCAAGTTGAAGAGGTAAAAAGTCTCCTCAGCCGTTAAAGCAAAAAAGCCACTGCCCAGCAGGACGTGCTTGCTGCCATAGAGGTCCGCCCCGTAGCTGGGCTGAAAGACATAAACCAAGATCAAGTTCAAGACCGCGAAAATTATGATCAGGTTGACCACAACTGACACCTGCCGCCACTTGACCTGGGAAACCTTGAACAAGACCAGGGACAAAAGGCACATGATCAGTAAAAAGCGGGTGTCATAAGTCGCCATGCAGGCCACCGAAGTAATAATCAAGAACAAAAGCTTGGTGGTCGCGCTCAAGCGGTGGACAAAGGTCTTCCCTGGCGCATAGCCTAAAACTGCATCATTCATTAGCGTTTTCCCCCAATCTTTCCCGTTCATAAGCCGCGAACTTGCGGGCAAAGCCCTCCGGATCTGGCAAGCCGTAATGCTGGGCCAGGTCAAAGAGGCTGACCTGCCGCAAAGAAGCCTGCTCGACCAGCTTTTCATCAGTCAAGAGCGCAACCGGCGTGGTGTCGGCAATCAAACGTCCCTTGGCAAAAACAAGTGACCGGTCAGTGTATTCCATCATCAAGTGCATGTCATGGGTGATGATCATGATCGTCTTGCCAGCTGCATTTAATTTCTGCAAGAAGGACATGATTTCCGTGTAGGTCTTCCAGTCCTGGCCAGCTGTTGGTTCATCCAGAATCAACAAGTCCGGTTCCAGGACCAAAATCGCCGCGATCGTGACCCGCTTCTTTTGCCCAAAGCTGAGGGCGGAAACCGGCCAGTTTCTGAATGGGTAGAGGCCGCAGATCTTAAGAACCTTGCCCACCCTTTCCTTGACCTCGTCTTCTGGTACTTTCCGCAAGCGCAAGCCCAGGGCTACTTCGTTAAATATCATGGTCTGGCTGATCATCTGGTTGGGATCCTGCATCACGTAGCCGATCTTGCCCGCCCGCTCCTTGATGGACAAGCCGGCCATGTCCTCGCCTTGCCAGGCAATCTCGCCCGTGTTTTGCAAGAAGCCGCAGATCAAGCGGCAGAGGGTGGTCTTCCCTGCCCCGTTTTGCCCGACGATGGAGATGAAGTCCCCTTCCTTGATGACGGCATTAACGTCCTTTAAAGGGTATTTTTGGTCGGCGCTGTAGGCAAAGCCAACATTTTTCAAGGTCAAGAGCTCCTTACCAGCTGCCTTTTCTGCCGGCAACTGGTAGCTGTTTTGCCAGGCCAAAAGCTTGTCTTTGGCATCCCTCTCAACCGGCAAAGCTTCCAGCGGGGTCAGCTTTTCAAGCTTATTCAAATCAATCCCAGCCGTCTTCATGGTGTCCAGGTAAAGAGGATTTCTGACCCCGACAGCCTCCAGGCGGTCAGCCTTGAGCAGGTCATCCGGCTTTTGGTCAGCTAAAATCTGGCCATCATCAACCAGGACGATCCGGTCTACTTCCTCAGCCAGGACTTCTTCCAGGCGGTGCTCGATGATGATGACCGTGGCCCTGAACTTCTTCTGCATCTGGTCGATGAGGCGCATGGTCTTGTAGCCAGAGGCCGGGTCCAGGTTGGCCAGGGGTTCGTCAAAGAGCAGGATCGGGGACTCGTCAACCAAGACCCCAGCCAGGGCCACCCGCTGCTTCTGTCCGCCCGACAAGCTCTGGGGAGCCTGCTTGAGCAAATCGCCCAAATCCAGCTCCTTGGCCCAGCGGTCTACCACCTGCTTCATTCTGTCCTGGGGCACGCAGTCATTTTCCAGGGAAAAAGCGATGTCTTCCCCGACCGTCAGGCCGATAAACTGGGCATCCGTATCCTGGAGAATGGTTGAAGTGGTAAAAGATAAGTCAAACAGGCCAGTCTGACTGATGTCCTTGCCATCAATCAAGCACTGGCCTGTGATCGTGCCTTTATCCAGGTTGGGAATCAATCCGTTCAAGCACTTGCCCAGGGTTGACTTGCCAGACCCTGAGGGCCCGGCCAGCAATACTTTTTCCCCCTGCTCAATCGTCAAATTGATATTGTGGAGGGTTGGCTCCTGCTGGCTGTCGTACTGAAAAGAAAAATCTCTAAACTGAATCAGACTTGTCATATATTAATTCCTTAATCCTTGTGCAAACTGCCCTTCTTGACCCGGCTGCCGGCGTAAAACTTGAGCAGGATGGTACCCAAAACCGCGATGGTCAAACCATCCATCAAGGTAGTCAGGCCGGCTTGGGCAAAGACCTTAGCCGCTGGTTCGCTGTTCAAGACCATGTCGCCCACGGCCCCCAAGAGGAACCAGACAATAGCGTTGGCCACGACCTGCACCACATTAAAGATCACCATTTCCTTAGCGCTGAATTCACCTTGGTCGATGTTGACGCGCAAAGCGTAGAGGCCGATGAAGAAGCCCAGGAAGCCGGCCGCGAAGTTCCAGTTCCACCAGGTCTGCCCGTACATCATCAAGTCCAAGAGGACGTGGCCGATGAAGCCGACCCCGAAGCCGACAGTTGGCCCGTAGATCATGGCAATCATGGCCAGGAAGGCGTAAACCAGTTCAAAGTTGGTGTTTGGCAGACCGCTTGGGATTGAGGCAAAACGGCCGACAATCACGAAAACTGCTGACCCGATCCCCAAGGCAGCGATGTTCTTAGGGCTTAACTTCCACATATACTTATTCATAAAAAATCTCTCCAATTCATTTTTTACTTGTTAACCTTGCTGATCTTGACCTGCCAGTCGGTCCCGGTGCCGATGTGGTGGACAGCGGCGAAGGATTCCTGGTTGAGGGCAATCCCGATGTTGACCAGGGAGTTGATGTAGACGAGTGGCTGGCCCAGGTTGACTTCCGCGAATGACCGCACGAAAGGGATGTGTTCCTGGTAGACGGCCACGTTCTGATGCAAGATGGTGACCAGCAGGCTGTCGCCCCGGTCGATGGACAGCTCTTTGACCATTTCCAGCGGAATGTTGGTCCATAAAGAACCAAAGCGGACGTCCAAAACGTCGATGGTGCCGACGGCCGTGTCGCCTTGCAGGCGGGGCTCGATCACCGGCAGAGTCACCAGGCTGTCAACTGGGACATCTTCGCCTAATTCTTCAAAAGCAACCTGCCCGCTGGCCAGCATGGCCCCGTTATAAGCGTAAACGTCCCGGCCATGGAAGGTGTTGCTTTCCTGGGAGTGCGGCAGGCGGTTCTTGTTTTCATCGATCACCCGGACGGCTTCAACCCCTTCATACTTGTAGATATGGGTCAAAGTCCCGTTGTCTGGGGTGATGACGTAGTGACCGGACTTGGTCTTGACGGCGATTGACCGGCGGGCTGAGCCAACGCCTGGGTCAACGACAGAGACGAAGACCGTGTCTGCTGGCCAGTACTTGATGGTTTGGTAAAGCCGGTAAGAGGCGTTCCAAATGTCGTAAGGTGGGATTTCATGAGTTAAGTCAGAGACCTGGATGTCACTGGCAACCGTGTGGGCCACCCCGTGCATGGCGCTGACCGCCCCATCTACTAAACCAAAGTCTGTCTGCAGAACCAACATCTTATTATATGCCATCCGATTTCCGCCTTTCAATCGTTTTTTAATTTTTAATATATATTTAAGATACTCTCTTTACCAGGCAAAGTCAAGAAAAGCATTCGGCTTTTACAAAAATGTCTAGCTTTTCTCCCTTGTTTTTCCCAGTTTTTTGGAGAAAGCCTAACATTACGCATAAAAAACAGCCATGACTCGGTCATGACTGTATGATTTATTTACTTTTATTTTCCGGCCCGCTTGTCCTTAACCCGCTGGTGGAAGTAACAGAAACTCCCAAAGAAGACAGCCCAGGCCGTGGCCAGGCTGGCCCCAAAGATATCCGCCTTGACAAAGAAGAGGCTGAAGAAGATGACCAGGAAGAAGGCAATCGTCAATGGACTGGTTACCTGGTAAAAAGGCATCTTGAAGCCATCTTCCATAAAGTCACTGGACTTGCGGTACTTCCGGTGGGCCAGCAGGGCCAGGACGTAAACCAGGATGAAGATGTCACTGGTGGCCCCGGCGACCATGCTGAAGGCCTCAATTGCCGTGTTAGAGAAGCTGAGAATTGGCGCGATCAGGGCGAATAAAACTGAGATCGCGATCCCTCTTGCCGGTACCCCGTTTGGCGCAATCTTGGCAAATTTTTCTTTCAGCCAGCTGCCCTTTTTAGCTTCTTGCGCTAATTGGAAGAAGTGCCGGCCAGCTGAGAAGATGGTTGAGTTCAAGGCTGAAGCCGCGCTGGTCAAAACCACGAAGTTCAGAACTGAAGCCGCGGTAGTGAAGCCGGCTAACTGGAAGACCTGGACGAAAGGACTGCTTGAGGCAGACACTGACCGCCAGGGAACCACGCACATGATCACGGTCAAAGTCCCGATGTAGAAGATCAAGATTCTCAACAAGGTCTCGTTGACCGCCTTTTTGATCACCTGGTGGGGATCTTCAGCTTCCCCGATCGTGATAGTCACGAATTCAATCCCGGCAAAGGAGAAGAAGACCATCGGGAAGGCGGTAAAGAAGGCGTAAGTGCCATTTGGCGCCAGCTTGAAGTTCTTGGTCAGGTTGGCTAAAGAAGCATAGCCAACCGGGGTTTTAGCATGGGTTGCCACCAGGAAGACCCCGGTCAAGATCATGGAGATAATAGCGATGATCTTGATCATGGCAAACCAGAATTCCGTTTCCCCAAAGAGGCGGGCTGCCATCAAGTTCAGCAGGGTCAAGGCTCCTAGGAAGATCAGCTCAACCAGCCAAAGAGGCGCGTGCGGGAACCAGTACTGGAAGTAGGTCCCGACCGCTGTAAGTTCAGCCATACAGGCAAAGAGCAGGCCGATCCAGTAGGACCAGCCGGCGAAGTTGCCGGCTGCTGGCCCCAGGTATTTAGTAATAAATGAGACGAAGGTATGGTGGTTGGGGTCTGAGTAAAACATTTCTCCCAATGCCCGCAGCATGAAGAAGAAAAAGACCCCCATGAATGCATAAATCAAAATGACTGACGGTCCGGTGGCCGAGATCGTGCTGCCGGCCCCTAAGAAGAGACCAGTCCCGATCGTGCCCCCGATGGCAATCATCTGGACATGCCGGTTCGATAAGGACCGGAGCGTTCCGTCCGCGTTTTCGTGTTTTTTCGCCATCTGTCCTCCTAAATAATTAAAGCAACATTAATCTATAATTATTTTAATAATAGAGAAAATAGCCGGAAAAGTAAAGTTATTAAGCAAATTAGGCTGATTTTCACCCTTTAACCGAATTGATCTTCAAGATAAAAATCTAAGGGCTGTTGATACTCCAATTTAACTTTCTTTGCAGAATACAATTTGTTTTTCTTTAAGAAAGCAATTGTCTGACTGTAGTTGCTGTAAACCGGATAGTAGATCTTAGCCCGCTTGCCATTTGCCCGCGTCCAGGAAACCGCGACTTGGCCAATTGGCTTCTGCAGGCTGGCCTGCTGGTAGTCCCACTTGGCTAAGTCTTGCTTGTAGTCTGCCCGGAAGTCCTTGTAAAGCTGGCTGTCCTGGCGCTTGATCGTTTCCTTGCCATTTGTGTAGGTAAAGGACACGCTATCCAGATTGTCCATAATCATCTGGTCGTGGTAGATCTGGAAGTAAGCCTGCTTGTAAGCCTTGGTCTTGCTGATTGGTTCAAAGTATTTCTTCAGCGTCTTTCTATCCACATCATAGACCCTGGTCTTGACGCGGCCATTCTTCATTCTGAAGACAAAGCGCATCTGGACTGAATCTTCCTGTTCATGGGACCGGTTCTGAGTAAATTTGCTGCCGGCTTTAACCAGATTTATGAGGTCACTGTTTACCGGCAAATACATGTATTTCGCGGCATAATCGCTGGCGTCACCTTTAGCTGATTTTTTACCCATGTAATAGTTGGTATAGATGCCGTCATCCCGCGAAATTGCCACACTGGCTACTTGCTTGCTCGCAGGCAGCCAATCATCATAGCGCTTGGCTCCCCAAACCATGCCGGCCAAAATTGCTAAACCCGCCACGGTTAACAGCAAGCTCTGGACAAAATTATGCTTCCAGGCAGCCAGGTCAAACTTGTAGATGATTTCCATCAAGCTGGCAGTTATTAAACCAATGATGAGGGCACCAATAATGCCACAAACAAAGTTTAAGTTGACCATCATGTAGCCAAAAATCCCGCCAATTGCCGCGAAATAGACAACCAAGATGATCTTAACCACCTGTTCAATCCAGGCAAAAGCCACAGCTCCGCCCGCCTTTTCATTAGCCCGCTTCTGGTAAGCCCAGTAGGCTAAGGCCAGGTAAAGGACGGTCAAAAGCAGGTTAATCCCGATCCCCAGCCAGTGATTTGAGTTATATACCTGAGTCGAAGGATTGGTGTATGCCAGCCAATCATGATTGTCATAGCCAGCCGTAGTTGCCAAGGTGGAATAGAAGATTGAATTCAGAAAAATCAAGCCAAATTCAAAGCAGGAGAAAAAGATCGTGGCTAAGCCAGCCACAAAGGTATTACCTGTGATCATCATGCTCAAAGAGGCGATAGCGTACCAGGCTGAAAAGGCAAAGAGGTCGGCCAGAAAGCCCCGCCAGATCTCACCGTCAGCCAGGAAATTAGCCCCACCTGCAGCCAAGATCAGCATTCCCGCCAGGAAAAAGAGCAAGTAAAGCAAGCTATAAATAAGCAAGCTGTTGACCGTAATTCCGATGAAGCGGGTCTTGCGGCTGACCGGCTGGCTCTCGTAATAGTCCACTTGCCGCGGCACGTGCAAGAAGCGGAAGCCTTCAAAGGCCAGGTAGATGCCGAAGATCCCGGCCATCGCAGCCGACATGCTCGTATTTTGAAAAATATAATATGTCCGGGCGTCATGCAGCAAGGAAGCCGTCTCAACATCTTTGTTGCTGATCAAAACCAGAATCGGCCCAACGATATAGAACATGGCCATGACCAAGATCGCCAAGACTACAGGTACTTTCCGGTGCCGCAGGATTTCTTTTTGCGGCAGACCGTGTTTATTTAAGGATAAGTTTGCGCGTGTCATAGCCAACTGCCTCCGCTTCTGCAATAAAGATTTCTTCCAAGGTCAACGGCAGGATTTCGAAGAAGGTCATCGGCACATGGTCAAAGACCGCCTCGACTTCGCTCCGGTTCCCCCGCACGACCAAAGTGTGCAGGCGGCCCCGGCTGCTGTGGTCAACCAGCTTCAGCTTGCCCAGGACTTCCTCCATGTCCCGGTCGTCCTTAAAGACGCACTGCAGCTTCTGGATTTCCAGTTTCATGTCGACCAAGTCTTCTGATAAAAGCAGACCGCCGCTGTGCAGGAAACCGATGTGGTCACAAATATCTTCCAATTCCCACAAGTTGTGAGAGGCAATGATTGGAGTCAATTGCCGCCGGTCCATGTCTTCGGCAAAAAGGCTCTTCATGCTCTGCCGCATAACCGGGTCTAAGCCGTCAAAAACTTCGTCTAAGAGCAGGTACTTGGTGTTAGTACATAATCCTAGCAGGATTGCCAATTGCCGCTTCATGCCCTTAGAATAGTCGTGTATGCGGCGCTTTGGCTCTAAGCGAAAGTCCGCCAGCAGTCTGGCAAAACGTTCTTGGTCAAAGTCCTGGTAAACCGCCGCGTAATCCCTGGCCATAGACTCCGCTGTGGCATTTGGGAAGAAGTAGGGGTCATCTGGAATGAAGCAAAACTTTTTCTTTGCGGCTGGATTGTCATAAACTGGCAAGCCATCAATAGTGATATGCCCAGAAGTCGGCCGCAGGATACCAGCGATCATCCGCAAGAGGGTGCTCTTGCCGGCCCCGTTGGTCCCGATCAAGCCAAAGACCCGGTCTTCTTCAATGGTCAGGTTAAGGTTCTTAATGGCCTCTGTCTGCCCATAATCCTTGCTTAGTGCATCAATCTCGATCATCTTCTACCGCCTCCTCCATGACCTCAGCAAATAATTCCTGTGGATCCAGGCCTACTGCTTGAATCTCCTTAATTAAATCAATCATTTTCCCTTTCAGCTCTTCTTTTTGCTTGCTCTTCAGCGTTTCATTGGCCCGGACGAAATTCCCCCGGCCCTTGACGCTGTAAACGTATCCCTCCCGTTCCAGCGCGGCGTATGCCTTCTGCACTGTATTAGGGTTAGTCGACAATTCCATGGCCAACTTCCGCACAGACGGCAGCTGCTCATCTGGCAGCATGACTCCGGTCAGAATCAGCTGCTTGTACCTGTCCGCGATCTGCTGGTAAATCGGCCGGCTGTCCAAATAGTCAATAAAGTCCACTAGCTCGCTCCTTTCTAGCTGTCTCTACTGTACTATTTATTCTAGTACACCAAAGACAAATTGGCAAGTAATTAGCAAAAAGAAAATAGATTGTTTCTAAAGTAAAATAAGCAGTCAAGAAAATTTAGAAAGAAAAGAATAAGACAGAAAGAGAAAATAAATGCAAGGACAAAAAAAGAAGCAGGTGGATACCTGCTTCTCAGTGACGGTCCATGCGGGATTTGAACCCGCGATCTCCTCCGTGACAGGGAGGCGAGATAGACCACTGCTCCAATGGACCAAATATTCTGTTTTGCCTTCCGGCAATGACCCGTACGGGATTTGAACCCATGTTACCGCCGTGAAAGGGCGGTGTCTTAACCACTTGACCAACGGGCCAGATGGAGGATACAGGGCTCGAACCTGTGACCCTCTGCTTGTAAGGCAGATGCTCTCCCAGCTGAGCTAATCCTCCAATGCACCCAGTAGGACTTGAACCTACAACCTTCTGATTCGTAGTCAGACACTCTATCCAGTTGCGCTATGGGTGCATCTGTTCAATTAAGCATCGCTTGATGCTAAGCGGAAGACGGGATTCGAACCCGCGACCCCCACCATGGCAAGGTGATGTTCTACCACTGAACTACTTCCGCATATTTCGTTTGATCGGGAAGACAGGATTTGAACCTGCGACCCCCTGGTCCCAAACCAGGTGCTCTACCAAACTGAGCCACTTCCCGATACTCCGCCTGTCAGACTCGAACTGACGACATCCTGATTAACAGTCAAGCGCTCTACCAACTGAGCTAAGGCGGAATTTTCTGCCGCGCCTCGGCGACGCAACAACTAGTATTTTACAGGGTTTAGGGAAAATGTCAACACTTTTCAGCGAAAAAATCAAAAACTTTATTGGCAAGCCTTCTCTGCTTTTCTTTTTAAACTTATTTTAATTTGGCCTTGATTTATTTATCATTTGGATTACAATAGTTCTTAATTAAAAAAGTAAGCCATAAAAAGACGAGTAAAGGCGGGCAACCTCCAGTGAGCTGATGAGAGTGGAAATTCAGCAGGCTCTGCCCCCCTTGAAAAACACTTTTTCAGCTGCCAACCGAAAGACTTAGATCCAGTAGGCTTGGCCGGTTCTGGTCCGTTACCGCCGGATGAGCATATTTGTGCTCAAGAAGCAGGCTCTATTATCAGAGCAATTTGGGTGGTACCGCGGAACAAAGCCTTTCGTCCCTTACCGGGGAGCGAAGGGCTTTTTCTTTGCTTGGCGACCCTTTTTTCATTAAAGAGCAATTTTTACTCACTTAAATTATTTTTTGCTTAAAAAAGAAAGAGGCAGCGAATATGTGCGGATTTTTAGCGATCGACTCCAAAGAATTTGACTTGAAGACCTTTGACGAAGCCCTGGCCAAATGCCAGGACCGGGGACCGGACATGACCAGGGTCTTTGACGAGCGGGGAGTTACTTTTGGCTTCAACCGCTTGGCCATCATGGACTTGACGGACAGCGGGATGCAGCCTTTTGAAACCCTGGACTGCACCCTGGTCTGCAACGGGGAAATCTACAACTACCCGGAACTGAAAAAGAACCTGGAAACCGACTACGAATTTACTTCCAGCAGTGACTGTGAAGTTCTGATCCCCCTTTACCGCAAATACGGGATTGAGACGATGGTTAAGATGCTGGATGGGGAATTTTCCTTTGTCCTCTATGATCACCTCTCAAAGACGATTTACGCAGCTAGAGACATCATCGGTATCCGGCCAATGTTCTACGGCTTTACCAAAAAAGACGGCAAGATTGCTTTTGCCTCAACTGGCAAGAACCTGCTTGACCTCTGCCGCGAAATCCACCCCTTCCTGCCTGGCCACTACTATGACGGGGAAAAGATCGTGGCCTACCATGAACCAGACCTCACCCCCAAGATAAGTACTGACGATTTTGAGACTGCGACTCACAAGATTCATGACCTTCTGGTTGAATCAGTTGACCAGCGCCTGGCCTCAGACGCCCCGGTCGGCTACCTCCTTTCAGGCGGCCTTGACTCTTCCCTGGTCTGCTCGATCGCCGCCCGCCTGCAGCCAGATACGAAGATCAGAACTTTTGCCATTGGGATGGACCAAAACCCGATCGACCTTAAATATGCCCGGGAAGTGGCTGAATACCTGGGAACTGACCACACCGAGTTCATCATGACCAGAGAAGACGTGTTGGGCGTTTTAAGAGAAGTCATCTATACTTTGGAAACCTGGGACATCACGACTATCCGGGCTTCAATCGGGATGTACATTCTCTGCAAGAAGATCCATGAAACAACTGACTTGAAGGTCATCTTGACTGGTGAATGCTCTGATGAGCTATTTGGCTACAAATACACCGACTTCGCTCCAAGCCCGGAAGAATTCCAAAAAGAAGCAGCCAAGCGGCTCAGAGAGCTCTACATGTACGACGTCTTGCGGGCAGACCGCTGCATTTCCGCCAACTCTTTGGAAGGCAGAGTGCCTTTCGCTGACCGGGAATTCGTCGACTACGTCATGAGCGTGGATCCGGACTTGAAGATGAACCACTACCACAAGGGCAAGTACTTGCTCCGGAAGGCCTTTGAAGAAGGCGACTGGCTGCCCCGCGACATCCTTATGCGGGAAAAAGCAGCCTTCAGCGACGCCGTGGGCCACTCCATGGTTGATGACCTTAAGGAATACGCTGAAAGCAAGTACAGCGATGAAGACCTGGCTAAAGCAGGCGAAAAGTACCCATACCGGACGCCATTTACCAAGGAATCACTTCTTTACCGGGATATTTTTGAAGAATTCTACCCTGGCAAGGCTGACTGGATCAAGGACTACTGGATGCCAAACAGAAGCTGGAAGAGCCTGGAAAGCGTCACCGACCCAAGTGCCCGGGTATTGAGCAACTACGGGGCTAGCGGTGAATAAGTAAAAAAGAAAATACAAAATTAAAAGGACCGGAACTTAATCCAGTCCTTTTTTGACTTCCCAAAAGGCTAAAGAGCTAGCGGCGGCAACATTCAAGGAGTCCACTCCTTCAGCCATCGGTATCTTGATCGTATAGTCGCTCTCCGCGATCGTTTGCGGCAACAGGCCTGGTCCTTCAGAACCTAAAATGACAGCCAGACGGTCTGCTTCTTTTAAGACCGGGTCGTCGATGTCAACCGTGTTGTCCCTTAAAGCCATGGCCGCGGTCTTAAAGCCCAATTCCTGCAGGCTGGCCACGCCTTTTTCCCGCCAAAGTTTTTGATCCAGATAAGTCCAAGGCACCTGGAAAACCGTCCCCATGCTGACCCGGCCGCCTCTCCGGTATAAGGGATCACTGGAGTCGGTTGTAATCAAGACCCCGTCCATGCCTAAGGCCGCGGCTGAGCGGAAAATAGCGCCAACATTGGTTGGATTGACGACGCTCTCTAAGACCCCGACTCTGGCATGCTTGGGCAAGGCAGCCGCAAATTCACGCAGACTTGGCCGCTTTTTTCTTCGAAAGGCACAAATGGCGCCCCGAAGCAGATTATAGCCTGGCAGCTGGCGCAAAAGGTCAGACTGAGCGACAAAGATCGGAAAGTCAAGCAAGTGATCGTGGTTAGCAGCCAGCTCCCGGTCAAAGTCCGCTAAATCACGTTCTAAGGCCTTTCCCTCCACCAGCATGGCGATTGGCTCATAGCCAGCCCTAATTGCCCGCTCGATTACTTTCGGACTCTCAGCGATGAAAATACCGGCTTCTGGCTCATAGTAATGAAAGAGCTGAGCTTCATTGTAATCAGTAAACAGCTTTAGTCTGGGATCATCAAAAGCGTTAATTCTGATCAGATTGTTTTCTCTGTCGATTCTGTCCATGTCTTTATATCTTTCTTATTCTCTAGACTCTTACCTATTTTACTATAGAAACCAAAAAGAGCCAGACTTCCGTCTGACTCTTGATTCGCGCGGCAGCTTCCTATCCTTGCAGGCAGTTTCCCACCAACTACTTTCGGCGTTAAGAAGCTTAACTACTGTGTTCGGCATGGGAACAGGTGTATCCTTCTTGCCATTGCCACCGCACTC
>SKEH01001055.1_pt1 | contig 13196 bp, 12 predicted proteins | sample 4826571 | NCBI WGS metagenome assembly SKEH01 (sample SAMN11008814, study PRJNA524170) | human gut metagenome | biome: Human fecal sample; material: Feces; isolation source: fecal sample from pouch patient p29 | host: Homo sapiens | place: Israel: Tel-Aviv | collected 2016-09-14 | reverse complement strand
CTACAGGAGGTGAAAACCTATACCAATTGACCAAGGTCAATGACAATTAGAGACTAGCATCTGATGATCGAATAAACAAACTAAAAAGACAATCAACACAGATTTAATTTATATAATACGAGGAGGCGAAATCATGAAAAAAATGAGCAGTTTAGCCTATCACTTTGGCGTTAAGCTTCGCTTTTATCCTAGTTCTAAGCAAAAGAAGATCATCAAGCTAAACTATGATGCGCGGCGCTTTGTCTACAACTCTTATGTAGGACGCAATCGAAGCAATTATCATGCTAAGCACTACTTAGCTGTTAGACAATATCAAACAATGCCTTTTGCCTTTTCTGCTCTTAATAGCTATGAAGTCCAACTGGCAGAAACAGTAGTCATCAATAATGAATTATTGGCTAAGCCAAGGAATATTCGTGATGCTTATAGCTTTTTACGCGTTAAAGAAATTGATAGCCTCGCTCTTGCCAATGCGATTCAGAACTACCAGAAGGCTTGGAACAACTATCGTAAGATTGGTCATGGAATCCCAACTTTCCATAAAAAACGCAGCGACTGGTCATATCAGACCAACTGTCAATATCCTAAGCAAAAAGAAGCTTTTCTTGATAACGGGACAGCTAGATTTATTGATGCTAAACATATTAAACTGCCTAAACTGGGTATCGTCCGCATTGCTGGTTTTAGAAGGCTAATCAAAGAGCGTTTGCTTAACCACATCCCAACTCGTATTGGAACAGTGACGATAAAAAAGACCGCTGATGACCAATTCTACCTGTCTATGCAGTTAGGCAGCGATACTGCTTTTGTCAAGGAATTGCCTAAATCACAAAGTCAAATTGGCATTGACCTTAACCTTGATAATTTCTTAACAGCATCTAACGGAGCAATGGTTGCTAATCCACGATTTTATCGTAAAGCCAAAAAGAAACTGGCTCACGCTCAACGAGTATTATCTCGCAGGCAGCGCCGGGCTAAAAAAGAAGGACGCAATTTGCGGCTAGCAAAAAACTATCAAAAACAGTGCTTGGTAGTAGCTAAACTGCACGACAAGATCAGAAGACAGCGTAATGACTTCTTGCAAGTACTCTCAACTGCACTAATCAAAAACCACGATTTAGTAGTTGCCGAGGAACTAAGAAGCAGAAATCTGTTAAAGAATCATGCCTTATCTCAAGCTATTTCAGATGTTGGCTGGCGTAGTTTCCTGAACATGCTGGCTTATAAGGCAGATCTATATGGCAAAGAATTTCTAACAATTGATCCTAAGTACACCACCCAAAGATGCCATCAATGTGGCAGTATTATGGGCCAAAACGGTTATAAGAAATTAGCCCTTAAGGATCGGGAATGGACTTGTCCAATCTGTCGAATGCACCATATTCGTGATTGGAATGCGGCCGTGAACATCTTAGAAAAAGGATTAGGCAAGTGGCAGAATCCCAAAATAAAAGAAGTAGCCTAGAAAGGCTGCAGTCCGCTAGCAACTCACGGACTCAAAAGGCTTTGGTAATTAGACGACCTCTATCGGCAATAGCCAAAAGACTATTGCTGGTAAGTCAAGTCCGTATCTAAGCAAGTTGGTGTTCTGGTTAGCGTAAGCTAACGAGCCACTAAGCCCTAGACTTCAGTCTAGGGTAGTTGACTGAAAAGCACTAAAAGTAGATCAAAAAGTAGATCAAAAGGAAAGCTGAAATTGCTTTCCTTTTTTAATTCATTTTTTACACTTTTCATGGTATTTTAGTCTTAGTAAAAAAAGTAGAAAGGAATTTCGGACATGACTGTTAAAAAATTAGAGAATAGCAGCGATGTAAATGTAGTGACTGAAGAAGTTAAGATTTTAACCGACTTGCTTAACGAATCTACAGAACAATTAATTGGTAAAGAACTTTTTACTAAGATTCAAAATTTAATTAAGATTTCTGCAAATAAAAATTATCAAGAACTTGAAGATCAAATCGCCAGTTTAGATAATCGTGAAATGATCGTCGTTGCTCGTTATTTTGCTACATTACCACTTTTGATTAATATTTCAGAAGACGTGGAATTAGCCAGCAAAGTTAATGTATTGAACAATACTGATCAAGATTACTTGGGGAAATTAAACGACACTATTAATATTGTTGCGCAAAAGAAGAATGCCAAAGAAATTTTGGAAAAGGTAAATGTAGTCCCTGTTTTAACTGCACACCCAACTCAAGTTCAAAGAAAGACTGTGCTTGAATTAACGGATAAGATTCACACTCTCTTGCGTAGTTATCGTGAAGTTAAAAATGGCATTATCAATCGTGATGAATGGACAGAAGAATTACGTGCTTGCATCGAAATTGTAATGCAAACGGATATTATCCGTGGCCATAAATTGAAGGTATCCAACGAAATTACCAACGTATTGACTTACTATCCTAAGTCCTTAATTCCTGCAATTACTAAGTTTACTGCTCGTTATAAGGAATTAGCTAAAAAGCATGGCTTGGATATTGCTAATGCTACACCTATTACAATGGGGATGTGGATCGGCGGCGACCGAGACGGTAATCCATATGTTACTGCAGATACTTTGAAATTAAGTGCAACACTTCAAAGTCAAGTCATTTTTGAATATTACATCAAACAAATCAATCAACTTTATCGTTCGATTTCTTTATCCACTTCTTATATGAAGCCTTCAACTGAAGTGATGCATTTATCTGAATTATCAAATGATGATTCGCCATTCAGAACTAATGAACCATACAGACGTGCTTTCTACTATATTGAAAGTCGTTTGGTTCGTACTGAACAAAAATTACTAAATATCACTAATCAACATAGTTTCCTTAAAGAACGTGATCTTGAACATTTAGATCAGATTCCTGTTTATGAAGATGCGCAAGAATTTAAGGCAGACTTAGAAGTTATTAAGCGTTCATTAGAAGAAAATCGCGATCAAGCAGTAGTCAAGAGTTACTTCACTGAAATTTTAGAAGCAATTGATGTTTTTGGCTTCCATTTAGCTACAATCGATATGCGACAAGATTCTAGTGTTAATGAAGCATGTGTTGCAGAACTACTTAAGAGTGCAGAAATTTGTGATCATTATAGCGACTTAAGCGAAAAGGAGAAGGTAAGTCTTTTACTTAACGAATTGAATAATGATCCTCGTAATTTGCACTCAAATAACAAGCCTAAATCAGAATTATTGCAAAAAGAATTGAAGATTTACAAAACTGCTCGTGATCTTAAGGATCGTTTAGGCGAAGATGTGATCAAGCAACATATTATTTCTCATACTGAAAGTGTTTCAGATATGTTGGAACAAGCAATCATGCTCAAGGAGTATGACTTGATCGACAACGAAAATGCTCGAATTCAAGTTGTACCTTTATTTGAAACCGTTGAAGATTTAAACAATGCACGTGATATCATTAAAGAATACTTGAATTTAGGCATTGTTAAGAAATGGCTTGCTTCTCAACACAATTATCAAGAAATAATGTTAGGCTACTCAGATTCTAACAAAGATGGTGGCTACTTAGCTTCATGCTGGAATCTTTACAAGGCTCAAAAAGATTTAACTGCTATCGGTGAAGAATTAGGCATTAAGATTACTTATATGCATGGCCGTGGTGGTACTGTCGGTCGTGGTGGTGGTCCATCTTATGAAGCAATTACCGCACAACCATTTAAGTCAATCAATGATCGTATTAGAATGACTGAACAAGGCGAAATTATTCAAAACAAGTACGGCAATAAAGATACTGCATACTATAATTTAGAGATGCTAGTTTCAGCCACAGTCGATCGTATCACTTCTAAACAAATTGTTAGTGAAGACCATATTGCAGATTTCCGTTCATCAATGGATAAAATCGTTACTGAAAGTAATGAAGTTTATAAGAAATTAGTCTTTGAGAATTCAAACTTCTTAAATTACTTCTTGCAAGCAACACCAATTAAAGAGATTTCAAATCTTAATATTGGTTCACGTCCAGCTTCGAGAAAGAAACTGTCTGACTTCTCAAGCTTAAGAGCTATTCCATGGGTATTTTCTTGGTCACAAAGTAGGGTAATGCTCCCAGGCTGGTATGGTGTAGGTTCTGCCTTTAAACACTTTATCGATGCTGATCCAAGTAATTTAAAAGAATTACAGATGATGTATCAAGGCTGGCCATTCTTCCATTCATTACTTTCTAATGTGGATATGGTTTTATCAAAGTCTAATATGGAAATTGCCAAGCAATATGCTGAACTATGTCAAGATAAAAAGACAAAGTCAGTCTTTGACATTATTTATCAAGAATGGAAATTGACTAGACAAATCATTCTTCAAATTGAAGGACACGATGATCTACTTAATGATGCACCCAAATTGAAGAACAGTTTAGCAGCCAGAATGCCATATTTTAATATTTTGAACTACATTCAACTAGAAATGATCAAACGTGATCGTGAAGACGAAATTCAAGGCGTCTTCCAAAGTATAATTCCAATTACTATTAATGGTGTGGCCTCAGGACTTCGTAATTCGGGATAGAATTTTTATATTAATAATTAAAAATAGGATGATTGTATATAAAAACTACAATCATCCTATTTTTTAGCCTAATAAGCAATATTTAAGCATCATTAAAATCCACAGATGTGCTGGATAGACAATATAGAAGAAATATTTAGTTAGCAAACTCTTTTTGGCTCGCTTACCATTGTAAAGAAGTATAAATGGGATGACAGCAATCATCATCCACTCACTATCAAAGGTTAGGGAAGAGTATAAACTAATGTTAGCGACTTGAGCATTATGAATTGCTTTAATTAAAATCAAAAAACACCAAATAAAAATGCCAATTGATTCGACTGTCAACTTATGATAAGCAAAATAGAAGATCAATAAAACTGGTAAAAGATATAAACCACCTTCAAAAGGTAAGCTAAAAATTCCTAAGATAATTGTTAGAAGTAAATAGCACCGCGCTTTTTATTTTCTCTAAATAATTCTAAACTCCAAATTAATCCTAAAAAAATTGTCAAAGTGACTAAGATATTGTTACCTTCTAGGATTGAATAAATAGGTATTAACATGGTCGAAAATCATGAAAATAACAGCTATTGTCTTTAATTGATTACCATCCAAACTAAATATTTTTTTATTCATCTCATCATCCTTTATTGAATTACTTTGATAATTATTATCCTGTATTATTTAAGCGATACAATAAAAACTTAAAACGAGATAAATAGTTTTGATACATATGTCTATGAATCCAAGACTACATCCAATATATTTTTTACCTCTTTAAAATTATTTTGATGGGAGAATTAATCTAGAATTCAATATCTAAATGCCAACTATCTTGATTTACTGCCAGTAGTGAATCAAGATAGTTTTTCATTTCCGGTAATTTTTGAGCAATTAGCTGGTAAGCATGATTAGTTTTAAATTGAGCTTTTTGTTTTTCAGAATAGTTGCTTTTTCCAATAAAGAAATTCCAGTTTAATTCATCAATAAATTGAGTTATTGCTGTTTGTTCATCTCGATCAGTTACTGCTTTATAGAGCCAGCTCATTTGAGTGTGATTGGTGAAATTAAATAGCCCAGCTAAATATTGATGAAAATTTTCGGTTGGTAATTCTGCTTTTTCCTTATCAGTTAAATAATGTGTCATGTTAAAACTGTGACGCTGATAAGAAAAGCGAGCAGGTGAGAGATCAACAACTCCATAGCCTTGGTCTGTCATGGCAAAACAAGAACTAGCTATATCTGGAGTTGAACAGGAATTACCGCGAACGATATTCTGCGCATGAATATGTCCAGAAAAAACAGCGGTCACTTTATATTTAGTGCATAATTTTTGTAACTCTGACGTATTATCCAGAGTATAACCACCATGAATAACCTGATTATGGTCATATAAATTATGATGCATAAATATTAAACTGCGTTGATTGTTCTTTTTAGCTTTTTCTAAGTCATTTTCAAGCCATTGCAATTGTTTGGAGGATATTCTTCCATTAGTAATTGGAGTAAGTCCTTGATGACTGTAAATATTAGAATCTAAAAATATTAAGTGATACTGGCTATTTAAATTCACACTATAAAACAATTCTGCACTATCAGTATTTTTATAACCGTCTGGAAAAATTGCTTTCCAGTCAAAAGGACTAATTTGTTGTGCGTACAATTCCTTTTCATTTTCAAACTTACGGGCCCAACCATCATAAATGTCATGATTTCCAGGTACAACAAAAAGATGAACACCAGCCGCTTTTAATGGAGAAAAAATAGATCGTAGTTTTTTAGCTGATGCTAATTCACCGTTAAAGGTTAAATCGCCGGTAATAATTAGTGCAGTAGACTTGTCTTCAATTATTTTGCGAGTAAAAGCTGTTAAAGCTATTTCTTGATAATCCAAATCTTTTCCAGCACTCGTATCTCTCATCCGTTGAAAGGCTGATCCATTATCATGCAATTGATTGGCAATTAAGTGAGTATCTGAAATGATAAATAATTTTGCATGATCTTTATCTGTAATAAATTTAGCAACCATTAAATCACCTTCTTAGAATCAATTATAATGGAATTCTTTTGTGAACATAAATTATCTAGCTCTAAGTCATATCAATTAACTTTGGTAACAGTAAGTGTTAGGTTAAAAGTGTTACAAAACCAACATTCAATCTAAAAAGTTAGGAGGATTTTTATGGATAAGAGAAAAATAGTTATTATCGGAGCTTCTCATGGTGGTCATGAGGCCGCTTTTGAAATTTTGAATCGCTATGACAACGTTGATGTCACCGTTCTAGAACAATCTGATTATATTTCATTCATGTCTTGCGGAATGAAGCTTTATCTTGAAGGTGAAACTACTGGCATTAATGATGTTCGTAATTTCAGAGCCGAGGATTTAAAGAATAGAGGCGGCCACATGTATAACAATACTAAGGCCACCGCAATTAATACTTACACCAATACTGTAACTGCCGAAAATGTTAAAACAGGAGAAAAGAAAGATTTTCATTTTGATAAATTGATTATTTCATCTGGTGTAAATCCAGCGAAGCTTTCAGTACCTGGCAGTGACTTAAAGAATGTTCTTTTAATGCGTGGTTACGACTGGGCAAAAGAGATTGAAGTAGCTAAAAACGATGATAGTATTAAAAACGTAGCAATCATCGGCGCTGGTAATGGAATTGCTGCAGCAGAAGTTATGCGCAAAGCTGGCAAGAACGTAACTTTAATTGATGGTGGTAAGAAGCCACTTGAGAAATATTTAAACAATACCTACACTGATGTTTTTGAAAAAGTTTTAACTAAAAATGGCGTTAACCTAGCAATGGATACTATGGTTAAGGGCTTTTCTGGTAACGGACGTGTTGAAGCAGTTAAAACAAATCATGGTGATATTCCAACTGATTTAGTAATTGAAGCAATTGGAGTTAAGCCAAACACAGATTGGCTTGATGGCACTATTGATCTTTATGACAATGGTTATATCAAGACTGATGAATACTTTAGAACCAATGTACCAAATATTTATGCAATTGGGGATGCCGTATTCCCATATAGTATTCCAGCTAACCGTCGGGTTCCAATCCCATCTGCCATTGCTGCTCGTCATGAAGCACAATATGTTGTTGAGCACTTATTTGAATTAACACCATCCAGACCATTTACTGGAATTGTTGGTGCACAAGTGCTAGAAGCATTTGGCATGCATGCTGTAGCTACTGGTTTAAACGAGAAGAATGCAGAAAAGGCTGGTATGGATGTGGCAGAAATTACATTGAAGGATACCTTGAGACCAGATTACATTCCAGCAGACAAGAATCCAGAAATTTACATTTCATTGGTCTATGACAAGAATAGCCATCAAGTTTTAGGTGGCTCCACTTTGTCGACATATGACATTACAGGTCAAGCTAACGTATTGTCTCTTGCAATTAGAGAAAAATTGACGTTAGAAGATTTAGCTGAAGCTGATTTCTTCTTCTCACCAAGTTTCGATCGTCAATGGAACATGGTAAACTTAGTTGCACAAAAAGCATTAGGCTACGATAAGATTGTTTAATAAATTAAATTGAATAAAAAAATACTCTGTAACTATTAAGCAAAAGCTGTTAGTTGCAGAGTATTTTTATGCTATTTTCCTGTAGGAATCTTTATTACGATAATAGAAATAATAAGCAAAATTACAAATATCTAGGTAAGCCAATTCATCTGGTCATGAAAAAGAACAGCTCCTACAATTACAGATCCCACTGCACCAATACCCGTCCAAACAGGATAGGCGATTCCAATAGGTAAATGCTTCGAAGCAATAATTAAGCCTGCAAAACTAGCTATCATGCCAATGATAGTGATAATAGCCCAGCCAATCTGATGAAATCCATCGCTAAGTTTCATTGCTGTTTCTCACCAAACTTCACATAATCCTGCTAATATTAAGTAAATCCACGTCATCTTCTTTCCTTTCTAAAACTAAAAAAAGCAACCAATACACTTCTTCAAAGACCTAATGAAGTGTATCAATTGCTCTTACAAGTTTGTTCTCCGGTGGGAAGAATATTGTATTTTCAGTTTAATTTTAACAAATTTACAAAAGTTTGACAGTTATCTCAATATAGAAATTATATTTTTAAGGAAGGATATTTATAATTGGATTATAATGTAGGTTTATTAATTCTTGCTAAAACCAGCTTCATACCAAACATCAGCTGAAGGTTTAAGCGACCATCCAGTAATTTTTGAATTTACTGCAGTGATTGAATAAGTACCAGTTGTTGGTACGACATATGCATTTTTATACATCCATTGTTGCCATTCATGCATTTTCTGCACGCGGTATTTTTCATTAAATGCTTTTTTAGAATCAATTTCATCTAATAATTTATTATTCATTGGTGAAACAAAGAGGGCAAAATTATAAGGCATTTTTTCTTCATAGAATACAGCAGGAGAGGAATCACCTGATGGATCCCAAGCATTAGATAAAACATCAATTCTAGGATCACTTGATTTAATTGCATTAATCCAATTATTAAACCCCATTGGACGTCCTGTTAAAAACTCAGCCTTCAAACCAATCTTTTTCCATTCCTGAATATAGTTTGTCCATAAAGCTTCTACATTAATATCTGAAACGTGAACAGCTAAATTAATAGTTAACTTTTTTCCATTAGGCTGTAGACGATATCCTGTTTGCTTATCTTTTTTATAGCCAGCTTGATCTAATAATTTATTTGCTTTTTCTAAATTAGAGGAATAAACTGGAACCTTAGCATCATGAAATTTACCAAATTGAGCAGGAATTAATGAATTAACGCGGTAGTCTAATCCACGGAAGAATCTCTGGTTAACTTGATCGATATTCATTGCATGAAGCATAGCTTTTCGTGTTGAAACTATCTGTGATATGCTTGCCGCTTCCGCTGGATTGCTGATGGGACAAAGAGGCAATATGGTTCCGATAGTGACTATCCGAGGATTTGAATATGAATTTGATAGGGATGCAACAATAAAAGATGCTGTTAATTAAGAAGGAGGTACTATGTCTTATGTCCAACTTAATCATTCTTAGAGGTAATTCGGGTAGTGGCAAAACTACTTTATCTAAGCAAATCCAAAAGAAAATAGGTAAAAACACTCTACTCATTCCTCAAGATACAGTTCGAAGAGAAATGTTAAATGCAAAAGATGGAGCTGATAATCCAGCAATCTCTTTGTTGATGGATTTATTGGGGTATGGTCATGAGCATTGTGACTACGTAATTTTAGAGGGAATCTTGAATGTTAAGTGGTATGCTCCAGTGTTTAAGAAAGCAAAAGAATTATTTGGAGACAGAATTAATGCCTATTATTTTGACATTCCTTTTGAAGAAACAGTGAAAAGGCATCAAGAACGGCATATTTCTTCTTTTGGCGAAGAAAAAATGCGTTCATGGTGGCTAGAGAAGGATTATATTGGTTTTATTCCCGAAAAGAAATTCACGATTGACATGAGTTTGGAAGATGAACTAGAAGTTGTGATGAATGACGTAGTAAAAAGATAAAGGGGAATACTAGTTTGATTATTGATACGCAGAAATTACAAAAAGCAGTTATCGAGAATAAGAAAAATCATGGTTTCAATACTACCGATGTAAAATTTGAGTTGCTTTTACTGTATGGTGAAGTTAATGAATTATTTCAAGCATGGTTAAAAGACGATCATGACAACATAAATGAAGAACTAGCTGATGTAGCAATTTTTCTCTTAGGAATTTCTGAAATGCTAGGTAGTGACTTAGGTGAAGATATTGTAAAAAAGCTAAAGATCAATGCCAAAAGAAAATATACAGATGGTAAAAAGATAGAAGGATAAATAGTATCAAAGTATCCAAAACAACTTGCCAATCTAATATTTTCATGTTATTCTAGTTTTATCAATTGAAATTCATTTTATGGAAAGAAGGGTCGCCATTGCGTCTTTAATCTTGCAAATTCAAGCATAGTTGAATAATTATTCCAGATTTATGACGGAGAGACTATGCACTTTTGACAAGATTAAGGATAGGCGATACCTTCTTTTTCTACGCGTAAAATACTGAAGGAGAGTCTGCACTTGTCGGAAGTGTAGGCTCTTTTTTACGAGGCGATTTTATGAGCAACATTAGAATTTCAAATTTATCATTCAGATATGATGATAGCAGTGAAAATATTTTTAATAAATTGAACTTAAACTTAGATAGTACTTGGAAACTAGGACTTGTGGGCAGAAATGGACGTGGTAAGACAACATTTTTGAACTTGCTGCGTGGAAAATTACATGGTCTAGGCGAGATTCAAACTCGGCTAAGTTTTTCATATTATCCAATTAAAGTTGAGGATCAAAAGAATATTACCTTATATGAGTTACAGAAGCAGGTCGCTTTCGAAGAGTGGGAATTAGAACGTGAGTTGAATTTAATGAATGTCAACCCAAACTTATTATGGCAGCCGTTTAATACTTTAAGTGGTGGTGAGCAAACTAAAGTTTTACTGGCTTTATCTTTTACAGATAAAGATTCTTTTGCTTTAATTGATGAACCTACAAATCATTTAGATGAAGACAGTAGAAAAGAGATCAGCAATTATCTAGGTAAGCATGAAAAGGGCTATATCGTGGTTAGTCACGATCGTGATTTTTTGAATCAAGTAACCGATCATATTTTGGCGATTGAAAATATGGAGATTCATTTGTATCAAGGAAACTTTGCTGCGTATGAAGATACGAAGCAGAAGAGGGATGAGTTTAACCGCGAGAAGAATCAGAAGCTGAAAGGCGAGATTCGTACATTGAATGAAAGTCGTTTACGTCTAAAGGGATATTCAAGTAAATCTGAAAATCAAAAGAACGCAAAGGCTCACTCTAATGAAATTCATGCGTATATTGATAAGGGCTTTTACAGTCATAAAGCTGCTAAAGTAATGCAGCGCTCCAAAAATGTTGAACGAAGAATGAACGATGATATTCAAGCAAAACAAGGCTTGATGACTAACATTGAAGATATTCCAGAACTGACAATGAATTTTCAATCTAATTACCATTCGACTTTACTTGAAGCGCAACATCTTGATTTGCAAATAGATGGTAAAAATTTATTTAAAGATCTAAATTTAGTGGTTAAAAATCACGGTATTGTTTCTCTTGAAGGAAAGAACGGTTCTGGCAAATCGACTTTCTTGAAAATGTTGTTAAATAAACCATTTTCAGTCACTTATCAAGGTAAGTATGAACTAGCAAATGGTTTATCGATTTCATATTTGCCACAAAATTTTACAGAATATCATGGCACTTTACACAATTTTGCATATGAACATAAAATTTCTTATGAGGAATTACTAAAGAATTTGAAAAAGATGGGCTTTCCACGAGCAAGTTTTGTGACACCGATTGAAGAGATGAGTATGGGACAGCAAAAACGAGTAGCACTGGCTAAATCTCTAGTTGAACCAGCCGACTTGTATTTATGGGATGAACCAGCAAATTATCTAGACGTTTTCAATCAAGATCAACTGATTGAATTATTGAAAAAGGTCAAACCTGCCATGCTGTTGATTGAACATGACGAATACTTCATTGAGCAGGTGACGGATCACAGAGTGAGATTGGATATAGCAGAATAGAAAGAAGCACGTTACTGGTTAGTTAGTAACGTGCTTTTGTTCAGATCTTTTGGACTAATGATTCTAAATATTGTTTTCTTCTTTGAGCAGAACTTTTATCAATATTGCCAAAGCTTAACCATTTGATATGTTTCATCCCTAATTATTTCAAGGTTGAATTGATGAAAACACTTTTAATGGCACTACCGCAGAACATTTTCAAATACCAGGTGGGTGAGGTAGAGTCGTCATCACTTCAACACGCTGAATATTCCTTAAATGCCCAATGACACCAGTAGCACCAACATCATATGCAAATTGTTTTTTCATGACTTTATCGATGAAGCCCTTAATAATTGCAGGAGTATCATTCCACCAAACTGGGAAGGTAAAGATAAGGCGATTAGCTTCTTTCAAAAGCTTTTGATATTTTTTAACGTTAGGATCACTGGTTTTACCAGCTTTAAATAAGGAAAGTTCACGCGCATCATATGCTGGGTTAAAGTTATCCCAATATAGATCTATAGCTGAAAATTCTTCCTTTCTTGCTTTTAAGATTTGTTGAACTTTTGTGAAAATTGCGTGGTTGAAGCTTTTATCGTAAGGATGAGCGTAGATTATTAATGTCTTCATTTTTCTTCTTTTCTCTATAAAATATATAAAACTGATGCTTATATATTATTTCCTAATTAAACCAAAATCAGGAAGGTATGAAATTTGTATATTTAGAAAATGTCTGTCGATGTTCAATAAGAGATTTTTTGCGGGAGATCGACAGACTGAATATTTGTTGATATTATGCGAAAGCCGCGTGATGGCTCGGTCTATTGCAGTAAGTATAACGCTAGGGGCAGTTGGCAAACTCGTCATCAATCTAGCAAAAGTTTATGCGATAATAAAAAAAGCTAACCGTAGTTTGTGGACTTTGACTAAAATTTAGAATAAAAAGTAAAACTATATCATTTTCGCCGATTGTAAAATTAAATTGAACACTTGATAAAAAATAAAAAGTCCATTCGGACCTGTTTGATAGAATGTAGTTACCACACAACATTTAGAAACGAGGTCAAAATGGACTCTTTACATTCTACCA
>SKEH01001054.1_pt1 | contig 13208 bp, 13 predicted proteins | sample 4826571 | NCBI WGS metagenome assembly SKEH01 (sample SAMN11008814, study PRJNA524170) | human gut metagenome | biome: Human fecal sample; material: Feces; isolation source: fecal sample from pouch patient p29 | host: Homo sapiens | place: Israel: Tel-Aviv | collected 2016-09-14 | reverse complement strand
GTACACGTATACATAGTAATTCTTTTGCACCAGAATTGTCAGCAACTTTTAAGCGTGTCTCTTGTTGTACCATAGTAATCCCTCCTTTTCAAAAAAACTACTTAACTTTTTCAAAAAGAGAGAGAATTATTGCAGATTACATTTTGCAAAATAGTCCTAAAATTAATAATATGAAAATCACAGAATTAGCACATGAAACAAGTACCTCATGCGCTACTATTACACGTTTTGTGAAAAAAATTGGTTGTGCAGGATACTCAGATATGAAAGTTAATATTGGACGTCATTTAATAAAAAATGTTTCTAAAAACGATGACAATATTTTGAATGAGGTTTTTAGTTTCTATCAAACTGTTATCAAAAATACTCAGCAAATGATTGATATGAATATGATCAAGCAATTTGTAAACTTACTCAAAGAGCAAAAGCATATTATTGTTATTGGCTCCAGTAGTTCTGGTGTTTCAGCTAGTACTTTTGGACTACGTTTGATGAGAATGGGGCTTGATGCCCAAAGTTTCATTGATCCTAATTGGATGAAAATGCGTGCCAGTATTTCAAACAGTGACGATCTCTTTTTAGCAATTTCAAATAGTGGGACTACTGATTGCATCGTTGATACTTTGACTACGGCAAAGGAAAATAAGGCAAAAATAGTTTCAATCACTAGTTATATGGACAATCCAGTTGCTCAAGTAAGTGACTTAGTTTTTCACGTTTATAATCCGCGCTTTGCAAATAACGAAAAATTCATTAATTCTCAATTTTCAAACATGTATCTTGTAGATATTTTGACGTCTTGTTTGCAAGAAGACAGCCATTTCAAGAACGCAATGAGGACAACAAGAATCGCAGTCAACGATATATAAAAATTATAAAAATCCAATCACTTTTATCACTACCAATGGCTAAGAATTATTATTCATACTATATTTTTTATAGTGAATTTACACCACAAAATTAACTATATGCAACATGAATAATTTACAATAAACCAAAACACATCAAGGAGCGTTATAAATGAAATCTAGCAAACCGTTTTATCAAAAGTGGTGGCTTTGGCTAGTTGCCTTCTTTGCCCTTACCTTTTTCGCTAATAATTCAACTTCAAACGAGCATCAGAGCAATCCAACTAATGAAGCTCGCTCTGTAGAAGTTACCCACAAAAATGATGCACCACAAGCTAAAGCAAAAGTTCAGGAACTTGTAGTTAAACATAATAATCAAAAACCCACAAAGCAAGTACCAACCGTCAACAAAAATGCCGCTCAGAAGACGCAATTCAGTCAAGTAAAATATCGCCGGCAAGGAAAGAGTCGTGTTGTTTATATTGCACCTACTTCTGGTAAAAGATATCATTATAATCCTAATTGTCGTGGCCTAAGGCGAGCAAGAGGAAATATCACTAAAATATCCAAAAAAAGTGCAGTTAGCCGAGGCTATACTTTATGTAAATGGGAAGATTAACTATAAAAAAACGCAGTCTTTTTCGACTGCGTTTTTAAGTGTATCTATTTATTACCTTCGGCTCTTGATTTATATTCACCTTCGGATGTGTTAATAATTAATTCTTCGCCCTCTTTAATAAAATCAGGAACTTGAACTACTAAGCCAGTTTCCATTGTTGCAGGCTTACCTGTACCGGTAACTGTAGCACCTTTAATACCTGGTTCAGTATGAGCAACTTTCATTGTAACAGTTGCTGGTAATTCAACGCCAAGGAGCTTACTGTCATTAGCAAATTCCAATTGAACTTCAATATTTGGCATCAAATAAAACTTATCATCACCAAGTTGTTCACCAGAAACTTCGTATTGTTCATAAGTTTCGGAATCCATGAAAGTATAAACGTCGCCTTCGTTATAAAGGAATTGTGCTTTCTTTTTAGTAATGTCGATTAATTCAACCTTTTCAGTTGGACGCATTGTCTTATGAACAACCGCACCACTTTCAATGTTACGTAAGTCCATTTGCATAACAGTATTGCCCTTACCCGGTTTATGATGGTTTGCCTTAAGTACCCGAATCATTTTACCGTCTTGACTAAATACCATACCCTTTTTTAAGTTAATTGCCTGTACCATTGTTTTTTCTCCTTTTTATTTTAATCGTGTTTAAATTCCAGAAAAAACTTTACGCTGGAGGCAATGCAAATTTTTTAATTAATAATAAATAAATCGTATTCATACCGTTTAGTATAGCAAAATTGACCCAAACTAGGTACTAAAAGTTAAAACTGCCTTAGATAGATTTCATCAATCTTATGGCCGGTTGTTTTATGCAAAATTAAGCTGGCCCGTTGTTTAGTTGGTGCAATATATTCACGCAAATTAACCAAATTCACCATTTGCCAAGTATCTTGTGCTAATTGAATTGCATCTGCTCGAGGACCGTTGGCCATTTCATAGTAAAAATTAGTTGGATCATTTTTATTCATTTCAAGCACTCGTTCAAAACGTTGCATAAACCATTTTTCAATTAGTTCTTCATCAGCATCGATGTAAATTGAGAAATCAAAAAAGTCACTGGTAACAATTTGACCATTAGTTGGTAACTGTAAGGTATTAATTCCTTCAATGATTAAAATATCTGGCTGCTTTACATGTCCATACTTACCTGGAACAATATCACTTAATTCTTGTGAATAAAGCGGATAAGCAATATTTTCTTTGCCGCTAAGAACATCCTTTAGAAAGTCACTCAATAAGTTCATATTGTAACTTTCAGGGAAACCCTTCCGATCAAAAAGGCCACGCCGTTTCAATTCCTCATTCGGATAAATAAAGCCATCTGTTGTCATTAAGTGAACATTTAAGCCAGGAAATGTTCGGCTAAGTAAAACTTGTAGAAGACGAGCAGTTGTTGATTTACCAACTGCAACCGAACCGGAAATACCAATGATAAAAGGTGCAGCAAGCACATGCTGCTTTAAAAATTCACTCTGCTTTTGCTGTAAAGTACATTTTTCTTGGTACACCAAATGAAGATAGTTAATTAGGCTACCATAAATTTCTTGAACATCCGTTAAATTAATGACATCCCCCAATGATTTAATTTTTGCAAGTTCGTCCTTCGTTATTCTAACAGCATCATTAGAAGAAAAAGATGCCCATTCGTCTCGATTAAAACGCAAATAATTTTTCATCTTTAGTCTTTCCCTTACCTTATGTTCAAATCATTACCGATATCAAGTTAAATTATCTCATTGCAAAAGAAAAACTCACGTTAAAAACGCAAGTTTTACTTCTTTTTATAAGTTATAGTACATCATAATGTGTTCAATACCAGCTTCAGTAAAAACTTCACCCTTAGTCTGATAACCTAATTGATCATAAAAAGGTTTAGCTTGCATTTGAGCATGGCAAATTAATTGCTTAACACCAAGGTCGCGTAGATATTGGTGCACCTGCTGCATCATTTTTGTACCAAGATGTTGTCCACGTGTTTGTGCCGCAACTGCTACACGGCCAAGAACCCACTGGTCATTTTCTTTAAAAATGCGGCAAACAGCAAGTGCTCTATTTTGCTCTTCGTTCAGCAAAAAGACCTGAATTGCAGTAAAATCTTGATCATCAAGTTCAGGCTCAGTGATTTTCTGTTCCGTGACAAAAGTGTCAATACGCAGTCTTGCAACACAATACATCTCTTGACCCGACATGTCAGCAATTTTTTTAAACTTAAATGTTTCCTGTTTCTCCATCTTAGCCTCACCTATTTTTCTTCGTAAGTGTCTTGATCAACATCAAGAAGTGGACTTTTGGTGCCTGTATAAATCATATCAAGCTTATACATTGCACGCGAAGTGATAGTGTAAACCAGTTGAGTTTCATCAAGGCGGTGATAGCTCTTCTTTGAGGCATCCCACATAATGACTGCATCAAATTCCAAGCCTTTAGCTAAATATGACGGAATAATCAACGTTCCATCAACCAGTCGCTGATTAGCGGTTGCAATCAAAGTGGCTTTTACACCATTTTTCTTCAATTCTTCTGCAACAAACCTAGCACTTTCAAGATCTTTAGTAATCACCGCTGTCGTCAACTTGTTTTGCTCATTTTCCAGTAATACTTGTTGCAAAATCTTTAACGCCTCAGCATCGTCATCTCGTCCCCAAACGACAGGCTTTGGTCCCTGCCGGTTGAAAGACTCAATTTTTTCACCCTGACGTAAAATCTGCTTGGTAAAATCTGTTAATTGCTTGGTTGAACGGTACGATTTAGTTAGCTGCACAACATCCGTTTTCTTAGGATCGAACAAGCCACTAATTTGTTTAAGTAAGCTTCGACTCTCATCCTTGGTAAAAATAGCCTGATTTAGGTCTCCCAGCATTGTAAATTTAGCCCGTGGGAAATTATATTTAAGGTAGCAAAGTTGAAATGGCGTGTAATCTTGAATTTCATCAATAAAGGCATAACGCATTTCATAATCAACGTGCCGTCCAGTAATCATGTCATACAAGTAAAGATAGGCAGAAACATCATTCATATGAATGTAGTGGTTCTTAAAGCTAGCTTTGACTTCTTCAACATGGTCATTCCACTGGTCTTCAGTAATATTCCATTTAGAAAGATCAGTCATTTTCGGAACGCGACGCAAGAAACTAAGGTATTGCGCACGCATATTAATAAAGTTATTACGCTTTATTTGTTGGAAAACTTTATCCAGTGCCTTAACCACAATCTTGCGGCTTAAGAATTTTTCTTCTTTTTCCTCGGATTCAAATTCTTGATCAGGCCGGTCATATAGCTCGTTAAGTTGTTCTTGACTCAGGCTCTGAATTTCATCAGCTACCCAAGACTTTTTAGCTTCAGAATTAATCTTGCGGTTAAGCAATTTAATTAACTCTTCACGCGTTGCATCAATTCGGTTGCTTAAATTGTAGTTCGAATTGTAGGAATAATAAATTTCATTGATTTTTGCTTTTTCAAAAAATGGACGCTTTTTGTCACGGAAATAAATGTTCTTAAAGATTACACCACGTTGATTAAGGTGTTTTGCATAGCGAGTCAGCAAGTCAAAGAAACTAGTTGAATCTTTAAATTGACTGATTGCTGAATCGGCTGCATCATCCTCAAACTGATCAAACAGGTTTTCGACATTCATGCCAGGCAAACGACGTGCAACAAATTGCCAGTATGTCATTTGCACCATATTCTGTTCACCCATCTCAGGCAAAACATTTTTAATGTAGTCATTAAATAGCTGGTTAGGGCTAAACATGATAACATCGCTACTTGTTAAATTACCACGATAGCGATAGAGCAAGTATGCTATTCTTTGTAAAATTGCAGAGGTTTTTCCCGAGCCAGCAGCACCTTGAACAAACAATAAATCAGCACTTGTATTACGAATAATCTTATTTTGCTCGCGCTGAATTGTCGTCACAATTGACTTCATTTGCGTACTGGACTTTTCACCCAAGACCTCAAGCAACATTTGATCACCAATCGATTCATTGGTATCAAACATATTGACAATCTTACCGTCTTCAATCATAAATTGTCGCTTCTTGGTCATCTCAACGGTAATTTCACCTTCAGGGGAAACGTAAGAAACGTCGCCAAGCTTGCCATCATAATAAATTGAAGAAATTGGGGCACGCCAGTCATAAATTAAAAAGTGATCATTTTTGTCAGCAAAGGAGCCTAAACCAATATAAATAGTTTCTGCAGGCTGACCATTTTCTTTAAAATCAACTCGTGCAAAATACGGCTTTTGCTCTAATTTCTGGATTGTCGTTAATTGCCTAGCTGCATGTTGCCATGCATTCTCGCGTTCATCAAGAAGTTGTTGCTGTTGATGAATTGACAAAGCTGTTTCCATTGAGGTGGAATAGCCGTCATAATCTAGTTTTACATCATCAAAAAAGTGAGAGTTAAGATCCTTAGCTTCTCCTTCTGCCGACTTAATTGAAGAGGATAACTCCGCCTTTTTGGCTCTAATCATTTTTAAGATATGATCAAGGTGCTCTTGCTCAAACTTTTTTTCATCCTTTGCGTTTAACATAACGTCACCTGCATTTTTAAAACTTGCTTATTATTTTAACATTAAACATGATTTATATATATACAACATCTCATTTAATTACTTTTGAATCTTTTTGAGTACAATCCGTGAAAACTAAAGGATTTGCGTCTATAATAAAGTAAACGGGTCGTTTGAAAGTTTTGTAATTATCCTCGAATAACATAAAGTAACGGAGCTGATAAATCATGAGGAACTTTCGCCATTTTTTAAATAAACTAACTTACGCTTTAATAGCAGTTATCGCACTTAGCGGCTGCTTTGAACCACTCGGCAACAATCTTTTGTCCAGTATGCCAAATCAAGTCGTTTATGCAAAAAAGGCTAAAAAACGCGCCAAGAAGTCAAGAAAAGAGACCGCTTCTGCTGAATGGAAATGGGCTCAGCCTAAAGCCAGTGTTTATATTGACCTAGATGGTGATAAAAACCTGACCGCAGCTGCCAACCATGCAATTCAAGTGTGGAATGACACCGGAGCATTCACTTTTACTAAAACCAAAAACAAAAAGAAAGCTGATATTACAATAGAAAGTGTTTATAGTCCAAACACTACTTATGCTGGCTATACAACTTTTCACTTCTATGTAAAATCAGGACTATTATTCTCTGCTGACACTAAATTAAACACCTTCTACCTTGACAATTTCTCAAGCTACAATTACAGTTATGAACGAGTTGTCAACACAGTTGAACACGAGCTGGGACACGCAATTGGACTTAAGCACAATAACGGCCAATCAGTTATGTATCCAACTGGCTCTATCTATTCTATTCAAGAAACAGATATTGAAGCTGTCAAAAAACTTTACAATAAATAAGTATATTAAAAAAATCTAAGTAGGTAAAATGAAAAGAATCTATATTGTCCGCCACGGTCAAACTTATATTAATCGCTACAACAAAATGCAAGGTTGGTGCGATACACCATTAACTGATAAGGGAATTGCTGATGCTAATGAAGCTGGTGAAACCCTTAAGAACGTTTCATTTGACATTGCTCTTTCTAGCGACTTAAAACGTGCTAGTGATACTTGTGATATTATCATGTCACACAACACTAATCGTGACACGTTGCAACATATAGCTTCCCCATTTTTCCGCGAACACTTTTATGGTTACTTTGAAGGTATGGATTCTGATGCAGCATGGCAAATGATTGCTGGACCTCATGGTTACAAAAATCATTATGATTTGTTCCAAAAGGAACCACTTGATAAGGTTAAAGACTGGATTAAAGAGGCTGATCCCTTTCATGATGCTGAAAATGCAGAAGAATATTGGAAACGACTCGATCAGGGCTTCAAATTGATTAGTCAGCTTGATGGCGCTGAAAACATCCTACTTGTGACCCACGGTTTCACTATCCGTAGTATTGCAGCAAAATATGGTGACTTTGATATTAGCGAAGGTCCCCGTAATGCCTCAATCACAATTATGAATATGACTGACAAAGATAAAAAAGTAATTTCCTATAATAAAATGAAATTATCTTAATTACACTTTTCTATCTATGGATATCCTCAATTATTTTGATAATTGAGGATTTTTATTACCCTAAAATACTTATTTACCGCATTGTCGAGCGACATCGTTAGTCCAGACTCGGATTATTCAATAATAAAATAAATTGATAATTTACACGCTTTAATTGGTTTACTGTTATAATTATCATTAATATTGTAGTAGTAAGTAAAAGGGTAATTAAGATGAAAAAAAGCCATCATTTTATAAAAAAAACATTCTATGCACTATTTGCTTCAATAACTCTCATCGGATCATTTGTTCTAAACAGTGGTCCCAATTCACCCAACTCTTTTAATCAAATCACCTATGCCAAAAAGACTAAAAAGGCTAAGAAAGTTAAGAAGGTACCACACCGCAGATGGAACAAAGCCAAAGCTTCGATTTACCTTGATTTAGGGAAAAATGACGATTTAATTGCCGTAACTAATGATGCAATTAAAGAATGGAACGAGACAGGTGCATTTACGTTCACAAAAACTAAGAATAGGAAAAAGGCTCAAATCACTGTTGTACCTTGGTATAATTCAGAAACCCGCTATGCAGGTTACACTCATTGGCGCTATTACGTCAAAAACCACCGTCTCGTTGCTTCAACTATCCAGTTAAACACATATTACTTGTGTGATTTTGCAGATGATGCTGAGCGCTACCAACAAGTACTTCAAGCTATCGAGCATGAACTAGGACATGCAATGGGGCTTGATCATAATACAAAGGTTCCGTCCGTCATGGACACTGAGGGAAGATACCCTATTCAGCCAGTCGATGTTAAAAACGTTAAGAAGCTCTACCATAAATAAAGCTTGCTCCATAAATTAAAAGACCATTCACATTTTTAGTGAATGGTCTTTTTGCTCTTAAAGTAACTACTTAGCCTCCGAAGTACACTTTCTGCACTTCTGGATTAGCTAATAGTTCCTGTCCTGTACCAGTTAATTCAATTTTACCAGTTGCCAATACATATCCTCGATCAGCAATCGAAAGTGCTTGCTTAGCATTCTGCTCAATCAACAAGATTGTTGTACCCTTTTCATTCAGCTCTTTAATAATCTTAAAAATTTCCTGAATATACAAAGGTGACAGTCCCATCGAAGGTTCATCAAGTAAAAGTAATTTAGGTTTAGCCATCAACGCACGACCGATGGCCAGCATTTGTTGCTCACCACCTGACAGCGTTGCAGCATCCTGATTTTTACGCTTTTGTAAAATTGGAAAACGTTCAAAAATTTCTTGATAACCCTTGTTCACTTCACTACCATTTTTTTGTAAAAAGGCACCCATCTGTAGGTTTTCCATTACCGTTAGTCCGGAAAAAATATGCCGTCCCTCTGGAACTTGTGAAATCCCGTCTAATACTATTTGCGGAGCTTTTTCTTTAACAATGCTCTTACCCTGATACGTGATTTGGCCATCCTTAGGTTTAAGTAGTCCAGAGATTGTTTTAACAATTGTCGACTTACCGGCACCGTTTGCACCAATCAAAGTCACAATTTCGCCTTCATTTATTTTAAAACTTACCCCTTTAACAGCTTGGATAACACCATAGTTAACGGACAAGTTTTCAACTTCGAGCATTGCCATCTAGACTTCACCTTCTCCCAAATATGCCTCAACCACTTTATTATTTGTCCTGATTTCCTCAGGGGTACCAGTTGCAAGTAATTCTCCTTGATCGAGAACATAAATGCGCTCAGCCAAATTCATAACAAGAGACATGTCATGCTCAATCAATAAAACAGTTATGCCAAACTCTTTCTGCACCCGCTTAATTAGGTTAGTTAAATCTGCTGTTTCCTCTGGATTCATTCCAGCAGCAGGTTCATCTAAGAACAAAATTTTAGGCTGTGTTGCCAAGGCTCTAACTATTTCTAAGCGGCGCTGCGTTCCATAAGGTAGATTTTCAGCTAATAATGCTTGGCTATCTGTTAAATCGAAAATGTCTAGCAGTTTTTCCGCTGCTGCTCTCATTTCCTTTTCAGTTCGATAATAGCTTGGCAAACGAAAAACAGTTGTCAAAAATCCTTCTTTGTACTTATTTGTCATGGCAGTTAAAACATTATCCATAACTGTTAAATTTTTGAACAAACGAATATTCTGAAAAGTTCGTGACAAGCCTAAATCAGCAATTTGGACAGCATTCTTACTGGTTAAATCATAAGTTTGCTTGTCAACTCGTAAATCTATTTTGCCGCTAGTTACAGGAACCATCCCTGTTAATAAGTTAAACAGCGTTGTTTTACCAGCACCATTTGGACCAATAAGGGCAACCAATTCATGTTCATCTAGATGAAGTGAAACATCGTTAACTGCGGTTACACCACCAAATTTACGTACCGCGTGTTCTACTTGCAGTAAATGCTCCATGTGCTAGCCCCTTTCCTTTTTACCAAAATGTTTACCAAGATTCTTTAATGAAAATTCCCAGTTACCGAGCAGTCCTGATGGCTTGAAGATCATAATCAAAATCAGTGCAATTGCATAAATAACCATTCTTAGCGCACCAAAGTTTTGTAAGACCGTATCTAACACGCCTAAAACAACTGCTGCTAAAAATGTTCCGGTCATACTACCAACACCACCTAAAACAACAATTACAAGAATCGAAATAGACTCCATAATTCCAAAGTTTGATGGTGAAATAGTTTGGATATAGGATGCATGCAAGCTACCAGCAATCGCAGCTGTTGTCGCACCAATAACAAAAGCGGCTACCTTCCACTTGGTAGTATTAATTCCCATCGCTTCAGCAGCAATTTCATCTTCACGTACGGCTTTGATTGCTCGTCCGTTTTTAGATCTAATAAAGTTCATCAAAACTAGGGTCGTTAAACAAACCAAAATATAAACAGTTGGCCAAGAGCATAGTTGAGGAATATTAAACATCCCCGCTGAGCCACCAGTAATCTTCAGGTTATTTATGATGTTACGAATAATTTCAGCTGCACCTAAAGTCGCAATTGCTAAATAATCACCCTTTAGTCGAGTAAACGTTGCTGTTCCGACAACTAAGGCAATAAGTGCTGCAAGCGCCATCCCAACCAGCAATGACGCAATAAAACCTAGTTCAGTACTTACGTGCTGGGTAATAATCGCGGTTGCATATGCACCAATTGCCATAAAACCGGCGTGTCCAAGTGAAAATTGGCCACTAAAACCGATAATTAAATTCAATCCTGTTGCCAAAATAATATTGATTCCGATTGTGACCAACATATTTTCAATAAAGTCATCGATCACGCCTACCATAATCAACGCATTAATTAGATAGAAGCCCGCAACCATAATTACAAGCCACGACAAGATGTATTTCAAATTTGCTTTCATTTTGCCACCTAAACCTTTTCTTTAGTATTTTTGCCAAAGATACCGGCTGGTAAAAAGAGCAAAATAACAATTAAGACAAAGTAAACGACAGCATCTTTGTATGCAGATAAACCAATTGATTGGAAAAATGTTTCCAAAATACCAATCAGAAAACCTCCTAATGATGCACCAGGTACGGAACCAATTCCGCCCAATACGGCTGCCACGAAGGCCTTGATTCCCGGTGTCATTCCCATCAGCGGATCAATTTGGTTATAGTACATCCCAATCAGAATACCGCCAGCACCGGCTAAAGCCGAGCCTAAGGCAAAAGTAAATGAAATCGTGTGGTTCACATTTACACCGACTAACTCAGCTGCATCTGGATCAACCGAAACGGCTCTCATTGCTCGTCCCATTTTGGTCTTTTTGATAATTACCTGCAGCAAAACCATTAAAATCAATGCTGTAGCCAAAATCAAAATTTGAATATTAGAAATGACAATGCCACCAATGTTGTAATTAACTTGTTCCATTACTTGGGGAAAGCTGCGTGCATTAGAGCCTACTAAATATGACATACCATTTTCTAGCAAAAACGATACACCAATAGCAGTAATCAAAACCGCGATTCTAGGTGACTTACGTAGAGGTCGATATGCAAAATATTCAATCACTACACCAGCTAGTGCACTAACAATCATTGCTGTAAGTAGAGCGGTAATAAAGTTAAAGTGCCAAAGGCTAATTACGTAGTAGGCACAAAATGCCCCTAACATGTAAATATCGCCATGAGCAAAGTTAATTAACTTAATAATGCCGTAAACCATGCTATAACCCAACGCCAACAAGGCATATATCGAGCCTAATGATAAGGCATTGATAATTTGCTGTAAAACTATCTGCAAATTTGATCGCTCCTTTGAAATATCTCTATTAACTAAACATGTTTTTCGTTAATCAACCTTGTAAGAATTACTGATTTTTCCGTTAGTCATTTCCTCAGTTATGATTGGTCTTTCAGGGTTGTGTTTTTTATCAATCGTGATTTCGCCAGTAACACCCTTGAAATTCTTAGTCTTAGCTAAACCTGCAGTAATCTTGACTGAATCATCTGATTTTTGTGTTTCAATTGCATTTTTAACTAGGTATACCGCATCATAAGCAAGTGCTGAGAAGGCAGGAGCATCAGTGTGGTAACGTGCCTTGAACGCCTTCATAAACTTCGAAGCAAACGGATCCTTAGCTGCAACACGAGTAGAAAATGGTGTGGTGTAGAAAATATTTGTGGCATTCTTAGGACCTGCGATTTGTGGTAGCTTCGGATCAGCCATTCCGTCACCACCAACGATTGGAACCTTGATACCCATTTGACGTGCTTGCTTGATGATCAAACCTACTTCAGTGTAGTAACCAGGAACATAAATCGCATCAACGTTTTTCGACTTAAATGAAGTTAAAACAGCGTTAAAGTCCTTATCACCTGCTGAGTAGGTTTGATTAGCAACTACCTTACCCTTATATGTATTTTGGAAGGCCTTAGCAAGTCCTGTTCCGTAATCACTTGAATTATCAGCGTAAATAGCAACACGCTTGGCCTTTAATTTATCCATTACGAATTCTGCTGCTTTAGTTCCTTGGAAATTATCTTGGAAGCAAGCACGGAAAACATACTCTTGAACCTTACCGTCTTTTTGTAAAGTATATTTTGAATCCGTTGCTGATGGACTGACACTTGGCACAGCTGCTTTCGTAATATTTGGAATTTCAGCAGTACCTGCACTTGTGGTTGCAGGCCCAACAATTGCCGCAACCTTGTCCTTAGTAGTTAACTGAGCTGCAACAGAGGATGAAGTAGCAATTGCCGACTTATTGTCACGTAAAATCAATTTAATTTTCTTCTTGTGGCCATTAACGTTAATTCCACCGGCTTTATTGATTTCATCAACTGCAAGTTGGACACCTTGTCTTTCCGCATTACCATAACCGGCAGCAGCTCCAGACAGCTCTAAATTGGCACCAATTTTAACAATATCATGTGCTTGGGTTGTTCCCTTGCTACCACTGTTTTTAGCAACGGAACAGCCCGCCATCATAAATGCAGCCGCTCCTAATGTGACAGCACTCATTACTTTTTTAGTAAACTTACTCATTTTTTCTCCTTTGACATTTACCTACAAAAATACCTCATTCAACTTAATGAATGAGGCGCTAGGTCATTTATGAGTTAAGCCCCATTCATCAAGAAGCAAACAAGGGCTCAACTTTACAAACTGCATTCAGCAATCTACTTAGGTTAAGTCCTACTTGACAACAAGGCAATAATTATCTTTTGCGTATTGACTATTCTAATATTC
>SKEH01001040.1_pt1 | contig 13354 bp, 11 predicted proteins | sample 4826571 | NCBI WGS metagenome assembly SKEH01 (sample SAMN11008814, study PRJNA524170) | human gut metagenome | biome: Human fecal sample; material: Feces; isolation source: fecal sample from pouch patient p29 | host: Homo sapiens | place: Israel: Tel-Aviv | collected 2016-09-14 | reverse complement strand
GACGCCATAATCTTTACAGAGTTCGGCTTGAGTTTTACCTGTTTGGTAGAGGTTGACGAGAGATTGTTTAAATTCCTCGTCGTAACGTTTAAATCCTGACATAAAAGTCCTTTCATTTTTGTGTCTTCCTAGACAGATTATAACACACATATTTGTGTCTACTTTTATAGTATAGCTCCATAAAACGACTCCATAAACAATTTGGACATCCTAGAGTCATCGTAACAGATAAAGCTCCCTCTATTGGATCTGCATTTAGAAAGTTACAGAGAAACGGATTATACACCAAAACAGAGCATCGAACTGTGAAGTATCTGAACAATTTAATAGAACAAGATCATAGGCCAATTAAGCGACGGAATAAATTTTATCGAAGTCTCCGGACTGCCTCAACCACGATTAAGGGGATGGAGGCCATTCGAGGAATATATAAAAAGAACCGAAGAAATGGAACACTCTTCGGCTTTTCAGTTTATACTGAAATCAAAATATTAATGGGAATACCTGCTTAGATTGACGGTTGGTCAGAGATAGTGTTTTTGAGTTTCAGACTTTGCAACAGAACCCTTTAGATCAATAGTGGAAATACGTACAATTTGATATAAGAGGTTTTTGTATCAAAAAAATTTTTTTAAACAAAAAGCACTAAAAGATGTTATTGTCTTGCTGAGAGGTTGCAAAATGATACTGCAAGGTATATAATAGTTACGTAATTAGTGCAAACGCTTGCATTATTTGTGAAAAAGGTCCTTTTATGTATTATCTTATTGCTTTGAAGGATATTGTTAAAAGTAAATAAAATTGTTATAAACTCAATATAATAAGGAGAGCTAAAAATGAAAAAAACAAAATTAAGAATTTGTCTTTTCCCAATCGTACTGTTTATCAGTTTTACATTGCTATCTAATGGAACTGGTAAACAGATTGTTTTTGCGACATCTTCATCAGACTATGCTACACAAGCTCTGTCTGACGAGAAAAATGCCACACAAAACAATGATTTTACATCTTTTGATATAAAATGGTCCTATGAAGGGACAGATTTGGGATTTAACTATTCAACAACCAGTACTACTTTCAAAATCTGGTCACCAACTGCGACGAGCGTGCAGCTGATAAGTTATGGGACGAATACCAACCCGACTGCGGCACAGGTTTCAGCGAAAGCAATGACACGCGGGACATCAGCGACACCAACTAACCACGCAACCAATACGATTGGGGTGTGGACTTTGACCGTTCCTGGCAATCAAAATGGCATGGTTTATGCTTACAAACTAACTTTTGCTGACGGAACCGTTAGTGATTATGCAGGGTCAACTTACGGAACACTTTCTACAAGTTCTGTCATCAATACGACCAATGATCCTTATTCTATTGCGACGACGCAAGGGGGAAATCGTTCAGTTGTCGAATCGCCTGCAAACCTTGCGTCAAATCTGGCACTTGCGCATGGCAAATCTGCAACTTGGCGGGTAGCAAGTCCAACACAAGCCATCGTTGACGAACTACATATTCGTGATTTTACAAGTTCATCAACATCTGGGGTTTCGACTGCTAATCGTGGTAAATTTCTCGGAGTGATTCAGTCAGGCACAACAGATCCAAATACAGGCACAGCGACTGGACTTGATTATCTGAAAAACGAGGGATTTAACTACATTCAACTCATGCCAGCCAGTCAGTATGCGTCGGTCAACGAAGCGGGAAACCTAACGGCTGCGCAACCGAATAACTTCAACTGGGGATATGACCCACAAAATGAAATGGTACCAGAGGGCGAATATGCCAGCAATTCTGTCAATCCTGTCACACGTATTAATGAAATGAAAGAAATGGTACAAGGCTTGCATACAAATGGGATTAGCGTGGTAATGGATATGGTTCTCAATCACGTCTATAGTCAGTCAGCATCCGCTTTTGAAAAAGCCGAGCCGGGCTATTATTTCCGCAAAAATACGCAATCTGGGTGTGGCAATGATACCGCGAGCAACCACGAAATGTTTGGTAAATACATTATTGACTCTGTCACTTACTGGGCGAAAAATTATGATATTGACGGCTTCCGTTTTGATGAAATGACACTTTTAGACAGCACGACTATGAATAAACTGCGTGCTGCGCTGACAGCACTTGACCCACATATTATTATGTATGGCGAAGGTTGGGGCGATTCCAATGCAAATAATATTCCTGAAACGTCTATCAATAATTACAAAAATGTTCCTGGTATTGGTTTTTTCAATCCTGGTGAACGTGATACCATCAGTAATAATGGAGGTTCTGCAGGTGGATTTGCAGCAGGAAATACGGCAAGTACCACAACGGTCGCAGGAGCACTTTTGGCTTCTGGAGGTTGGAACGGAAATGGCACAGTGCAAGCTTTTTTGACGCCAAGCCAGTCTATCAATTATGTTGAGTGTCATGATAGCTTCACCTTAAATGACTCACTCTGGTCAGCTGATCCGAATGATTCTGTGGCGACACATCAAGCGCGAGTGACGCTCGCAAATGCCACGAATATTCTTGCAAACGGTGTGACATTTATGGAAACAGGACAGGAGTTTGACCAGTCCAAATTAGTCAATCCGTCAAATCTGACACCGCTCTCCCCTACACAGACACAGGCTTATCAATCCGGTAGTATGGCAAAACCTGCATGGTATCCTGCGTCATGGGATACTGCCAAAAATTCATACAATGGACTTTTTGGCTTGGCTAGTAATGGTACTTACTATGGCAATTATTGGCCAGGTAGTAATCTCTATACCCCAGTAGTTGCGGGGGATGTAGTCAATGCCATGAATTGGGATAATGTCAAGGACAATCAAAATGCTGTCAATTTTATTGGAAATTTGATGAAATTTAAAAAAGCCAATCCGCAATTTTGGCCTGATGATTATAGCAAACTTGCTTGGACTCCTACCAGTACAGGTGTAGAAAATGTCACAAATGCGTCAAACGGAGTGATCACAGAAGAATTAACATCGGGCGCGACCAAATATTTAGTCATATTGAATGCTAGCGGTAATTCGGTCAAAATTGGTCAAGGTGGTCAGTTTTATGGGATGTCAAATTTGACAGGTAAAACTGTGATAATTTCTGACGATAGTAGCTTAACAGCTAATCAAGTTTTGAATAGCTCTGTCACTCTGTCAAATTTGACAGTCACCGTTATCCAACTTTCTAAATAAAAGACACATCAAATTTGATGTAAATCAAAAAGGAGAAAACATGATATACAGTAGAATGAATCGACTTCATTCTCAGATAAAACAAACACATTTTCGTGCTTGGAAATCGGGGAAAATTTGGCTTTACGGTGCAGTGACTCTCGCTGTTTTGGGACTTGGTGTTGCGGGTCCTACGACCTTCTTTGGGACATCCACTACTCTTGTTGCTCATGCAGACACAACGTCTGCTCAAAATGCGACAATTACTTTTTGGCCATCAACAGCTTATACGGGACAGCAACTTTATGCTTATGTTTGGGGGACAGGAAATACTGCTTATGACGGTCAGTTCGTCCCATTAAGCATTGGCTCTGCGGATTCTGTGACCTTGTCAAATCTGAGTACTTCGAGTATGGGTATTATCATTACAACAACGAATGATTGGAGTACAGCACAAAAGCTCAATGCAGGTGGCGCAGATATTATGGTGCCGATGACAGCAGGACATTCAGTTCAGATTGGCATCAATCAGCAAGGAACGCTTAATGCCACATCTGTTGTACCCACGATATCTACACCAACGAATGCACCAACGTTAGGGATCGTCGGAACACCTGTCACGTTGAACGGTGCAAATGCAGTAATCACTGATCCATCAAAAATGGGTTCTGGTGCTATTAGCTCTGTTACGGTCACAAACCCAAATGGCGTGACAACGACAGCTTCTGCAGATACTTTCACGCCAAAGATACCTGGTCAATACACGCTAACTTACAATTATAGTTATACAAATTTGGATAATACGACGAGCACTGTGTCAGCAAATAGCACAATCCAAGTCGCTGCTGAAAACGCGAATACAATTACCACAACGAGTGGTCCAGACTTGACACAAGGACAAGCGATTGATTTGTCAGCAAATGGTAACACGATGAAAAGTTATGTCAGCGACTCTGACAGTAGTGTCACACCGAGTATTCAGTCTGTTAGCTGGACACCTACAGGTTCTACAACAGCGCAGACAATCACAGCAAACGCTGATGGCACTTACACATTTCCTAGTGCTGGCACCTATACCGTGATTTATACTGATGGGACTGGAGCGACTGGGACAGTAGACGGTACAGTTCTTGCACAGCCGGCTAGTTTCACGAAAGTTACTGATGCAAATACAAAAATTGCTGTTGGAAATACGGCTGATGCTGCGAATTACTATAGATTGACTGACCCAAATAAATCGGCAATTAACATCTCTAATGCTACGATTTCTGTCACAGGTCCTGACAGTTCAGATTTCACAGGATCTGCGATTTCCGGGACACAATTTATCCCTGATGTAGAGGGGGATTACACTATCAATTATTCTTATGTTGATGGTACAGGGGCAGAACAAAAAGCAAGTCAAATCATTACTGTGGTCAGCGGGCCAACGTTAAATGCTGACGAGAGTTTTGAATATCAAAAGACAGTCAATGCAGATGGCACAGGCATTTATACATATAATCCACAAACACAAGGTGTGACAGTTACTGACCCAGAAAACGACAAGGCGCTTCCGTCAGTAACTATCTATGATGTGGATAATTACGGTACAACGCCACTGACAGCAAATACTGACGGCACTTACAATCTGACACCTGCTGGAACTGTTGACGAAACGGGCAGCACCAGTGGCACTTACTATGTGACATGGACTTACCCAGGCGCAGAGCAACCGAGTTGGGATATGCAAACGGTGACGGTGCTCTCTGCGGGTCAAGTGCAGCCCGTCATCACAGTACCTGCTCAAAGTAATGTGAATGTTGGCTCAACGGTAAGAACCACACAATGGTTAACCGTGACAAACTCTGCCAATGAAAATTTGACAACTGATGAAATCAAAACAGCCTTAGCAAATGGCGATTTGACAATTTCACTGACAGACCCATCAGGCAATAATTCTACACTGACAGATGGTATATTTTCAGCGACAGATATTGGCTATTACAATATCACATTCGACTATACAGACCCTGCGACAGGACTGTCAGCTGTTGAACAATATGGTGTTGTCGTGTCCCAGCCCACCACAAATACAGAAACGGACGTTATTTCCAATGGTTCAACCACTTATACTTATAGCCCAAATTCAGGAAATGTTGAGCTGACAGGTGGCAATAGCGCCAATCTCACAACAGTAAATCAAATTACGGATAGCAAGGGAAATTCTTACGGAACAGTAAATGAAAATGAAGGAGTGTCGAGTGCCAACTTGTCAATAGGAAGCTATACCGTTGAGTGGCAGTATACTTATACAGATGTTAACGATAATGTTGTATCTATTCCTGTCAGTCAAATTGTAAATGTTATCGGCAAAGTTACTTACGATGCCAACGGCGGTGCAGGCATGATGGCAAGCCAAGAAACGGATACCAATGGCAACATCACACTAGAAACCAATAGTTATACAAATGGCGATAAAACTTTCAAAGGCTGGAACACTAAGGCAGATGGTAGCGGGATTTCTTACACCGACAAACAAGCTATCACAGGGATTAGTAGCAATGTAACTCTCTATGCACAATGGATTGGCACTTCAAGCAATACGACGAATCCGACAGATGGCACCGGTTCAGGTAACACAACGAACCCAACAGACAGTACGGATTCAGGCAATACGACGAATCCGACAGATGGCACCGGTTCAGGTAACACAACGAACCCAACAGACAGTACGGGTTCAGGCGATACCACAAATCTAACGGATTGTGTAATTTCTGAAAAAAAATCAGTTCCATCAGTAACGTCTCTTAGAACGACATCAGTTATTTCTACAAATAATTCTACATTACCAAAAACAGGGGATGATAGGTCAAATAGTGCAGAAGCGCTAGCTCTCGGATTTGGTGCTTTGTTAGGTGCGCTTACACTTATCAAAGGAAAGCGCCGGAAGGAAAGCTAATGATGCTTAGATTATTGTGAGTTGAAATTAAAATAGATTCTCTTGCTAAAAATTTTATTATGACAAGAAAATCTATTTTTTTTTTTTTTAATTTTAAATTATTGTTTGATTAAAAATAATCGTATGTAAACACAATAATTTTTTGAGAAAAAAAATAATTTTTAACAACTGGACTAATGTCAAATATTTAGACACAAAATGAGCTATATTTTTGGAAAGGTTATAATAAACTAGACACAAAGTTAAGAGAAATCGTGGAAAGGTTTATTATGGCAAGAAGAAAATTCGATAAACAATTTAAAAATTCTGCAGTAAAACTCATTCTTGAAGAGGGTTACTCTGTTAAAGAAGTCAGCCAAGAGCTTGAGGTTCATGCCAATAGTCTTTATCGCTGGGTTCAAGAAGTTGAAGAATATGGAGAAAGTGCTTTTCCAGGCAATGGGACAGCCCTAGCTAATGCCCAACATAAGATTAAATTGTTAGAGAAAGAAAATCGTTATCTTCAGGAGGAACTTGAACTTCTAAAAAAGTTCCGGGTCTTCTTGAAGCGAAGCAAGTAAAACGTTTTGAATTTCTCTTGAAACATCATGGGAAGATAAAAATTAAGCATGCAGTAAAAGTTCTTAAGGTTTCTCGCTCAGGTTTCTATGAATACATGCATCGTCGTCCTTCAAAACAACAAGTGGAGAGAGAAATTCTCTCAGAGAAGATAAAAGCTGTCTTTCATGAGCATAAGGGACGCTATGGTGCGGTTAGAATTACCAAGGTACTTCATAATACTGGTATTATGACCAACACGAAACGTGTTGGGAAACTGATGCACTTGATGGGACTTTATGCCAAGGGAAGCCGTTATAAATATAAACATTACAACAGAAAAGGAGCTTCGCTTTCAAGACCCAATTTAATTAATCAGATCTTTAAAGCAACAGCTCCTAATAAAGTATGGCTGGGAGACATGACCTATATCCCTACCAAAGAAGGCACCTTATACTTAGCCGTGAATATCGACGTTTTTTCACGTAAGATTGTAGGCTGGTCAATGTCTTCACGGATGCAAGATAAACTGGTGAGGGATTGCTTCTTACAAGCTTGTGGGAAAGAACATCCTCAGCCTGGCTTGATTGTCCATACTGATCAAGGGAGTCAATATACAAGCTCTCGTTATCAATCTACTCTTCGTCAAGTCGGTGCTCAATCTAGCATGAGTCGTAAAGGAAATCCCTATGACAATGCAATGATGGAGTCTTTTTATAAGACGCTAAAGAGGGAGCTTATTAATGATGCTCATTTTGAGACAAGAGCTGAGGCTACTCAAGAAATATTTAAATACATTGAGACCTATTACAATACAAAAAGGATGCATTCAGGTCTTGATTACAAGTCTCCAAAAGACTTTGAAAAATATAATTCTTAAATTCTCTTAACTCCGTGTCTAGTCTTTCGTTGACTTTCCATCGGAGGTCTTTTCTTATGGTCAAATATTCCATAGAATTAAAACAACGCGTTATTCAAGATTATTTATCTGGCAAGGGAGGCTCTACCTATCTTGCTAAACTGCACAACGTAGGTTCATCTAGTCAGGTTAGACGCTGGATTCGCAATTATCGAGCAGAGGGACTTCCTACAGCTCACTCCAAAGTCAATAAAAATTATTCTATGGAGTTGAAAGAAAATGCGGTACAATGTTATTTAACAACTGATTTAACGTATGAAGCTGTGGCAAGAAAATTCGAAATTACTAATTTTACCTTACTTGCAAGCTGGGTTAATCATTTCAAAATTTATGGAGAAGTCCCAATAAGCAAAAAGAGAGGACGGCGTAAAAAACTAGAAAGCATTGCATCGTCTATGACTCAGAACCCAAATGATTCTCAACGAATTAAAGAACTTGAACAAGAATTACGTTATGCGCAAATTGAGGTAGCTTATTTAAAAGGACTTCGGAGATTGGAGAAAAATGCTCTAATGAACAAAAATCAAGACTCATCTACAGTCTCCGTAAAACCTTCAAACTCAAAGAAATCTTGAAAGTTACAGGATTCCCTAAAGCCACTTATTATTATTGGGTTAACTGTTTTGAACGGGTAAACAAAGATGAGCTTATCGAAAAAGAAATGCTTAAAATACGTCAAGAACATGCCAATGCAGGTTATCGTCCAATGAGTGAATTACTTAAGCAACGTGGCTATCACGTCAACCACAAGAAGGTACAGCGCTTAATGAAGAAGCTAGGGCTTCGTGTGACGTCTTATTGGCACAAATCACGTAAATATAATTCATATAAAGGAAAAGTAGGGACGGTAGCTAAAAATAAATTGCACAGACGATTCAGAACTTCCATTCCTCATCAAAAAATCACAACAGATACGACAGAATTCAAATATTATGAAGATGGAATTCAGAAAAAGTGTTATCTCAATCCTTACATTGATTTATTTAATAGCGAGGTGATTAGTTATCATATCTCTAAACAACCCTCTTATCAATCAATTGATATTGCTCTAAATCAAGCCTTAGCTGTGACATCTGATTGTCCTTATCGACGTACTTTCCACTCAGATCAAGGATGGGGATACCAAATGAGAGACTATGTTTCTAAATTAAAATCTCATAGAATTTTTCAGTCTATGAGCCGTAAAGGAAACTGTCATGATAATTCAGTTATGGAGAATTTCTTTGGGCTACTTAAACAAGAAATTTACTACGGACATATCTTCTCGTCTTTCGAAGAACTTGAACAGGTTATTGTAATCTGGATTAGGTACTATAATACAAAACGAATCAAACAAAAATTGAACTGGATGAGTCCAATTCAATTTCGCTTGAATTACCAAAACAATTAAAAAAATCCAAGTATTTCTGGAAAGGTTATAATAAACTAGACACAAAGTTAAGAGAAATCGTGGAAAGGTTTATTATGGCAAGAAGAAAATTCGATAAACAATTTAAAAATTCTGCAGTAAAACTCATTCTTGAAGAGGGTTACTCTGTTAAAGAAGTCAGCCAAGAGCTTGAGGTTCATGCCAATAGTCTTTATCGCTGGGTTCAAGAAGTTGAAGAATATGGAGAAAGTGCTTTTCCAGGCAATGGGACAGCCCTAGCTAATGCCCAACATAAGATTAAATTGTTAGAGAAAGAAAATCGTTATCTTCAGGAGGAACTTGAACTTCTAAAAAAGTTCCGGGTCTTCTTGAAGCGAAGCAAGTAAAACGTTTTGAATTTCTCTTGAAACATCATGGGAAGATAAAAATTAAGCATGCAGTAAAAGTTCTTAAGGTTTCTCGCTCAGGTTTCTATGGGTTCTGTTGCAAAGTTTTCCAAAAAATCTATCTACGATTTATCGTTGGGTGCAAGAGTACAGCAAAGTCCTCTATTATCTTTGGAAGAAGAAAAATAGACAATCCTTCTATTCATGGAAAATGGACGAAACCTATATCAAAATTAAGGGACGTTGGCATTATCTTTATCGTGCAATTGATGCGGACGGCTTAACCTTAGATATCTGGTTACGAAAGAAACGGGATACGCAAGCAGCCTATGCTTTCTTAAAACGACTCCATAAACAGTTTGGTGAGCCGAAAGCAATTGTGACCGATAAAGCACCTTCTCTTGGCTCCGCCTTTAGAAAGTTACAGAGAAACGGATTATACACCAAAACAGAGCATCGAACTGTGAAGTATCTGAACAATTTAATAGAACAAGATCATAGGCCAATTAAGCGACGGAATAAATTTTATCGAAGTCTCCGGACTGCCTCAACCACGATTAAGGGGATGGAGGCCATTCGAGGAATATATAAAAAGAACCGAAGAAATGGAACACTCTTCGGCTTTTCAGTTTATACTGAAATCAAAATATTAATGGGAATACCTGCCTAGATTGACGGTTGGTCAGAGATAGTGTTTTTGAGTTTCAGACTTTGCAACAGAACCAAAAACAAATCATATCCCTTGAATGGGCTCTCTGAATATGTTAGATTAAAGTAAGAAACACATTACATTTTTTAGAAAGAGGTGGCTTATGATTTGGTCATTAATTGTTGGTGCATTAATCGGATTAATCGCTGGTGCGATTACAAATAAGGGAAGTTCAATGGGCTGGATTGCTAATATCTTAGCAGGGTTAGTTGGATCTTTTGTAGGTCAAGCCTTACTTGGAACTTGGGGACCTTCGCTTGCTGGCATGGCGCTGATTCCGTCCATTATTGGTGCAGTAATTGTGATTGCTGTTGTATCTTTCGTCCTATCTAAAATGAATTAGTAGATCTTAGGATCTAGAAAGGAGGAGCTTTGGCAACTGGAAAGAAAATAATACTCATTATCCTTGATCTCCTTTTACTTACGCTTGTTCTACCAATGACTTGGGATTATTACAATTTCATGGAATATGATTGGATGACAACGACCTCTAGTAACATTCCCTTCATAGGCAAATATATGGCAGACTATTTGTTTTGGGGGAACATCGTTTTAATAGTCGTATTAATTCTCGCCTTGATTGTAATCCTTTTTTATCCTCGAACCTATATCGATATACAACTCACTTCAAATAATGGAGTTTTAACTTTGAAGAAGTCGGCCATTGAAGGTTTTGTAGGTGAAAAAGTAAAAGAAAATGATTATCTTAAAAACTCAAAAATCGCTGTTTCACTTTTTAAAAATAAGATAAAAATTGATGTAAAGGGTGAGATTGTTCCTCGAGTTGAAGTGGCCCAAAAAGCTCAAGTTCTGGAACAGGAAATCATTGAAGGCTTAAAAAAATTCTTTGGATTGGAACATACGGTTAAACTTAAAGTAAAAGTCAATACATTAAGTAAAGATGATAACCCTAAACGACAACGTGTTATGTAGGAGGGATCAATGGATTATTTCGAAAAAAATCGATACCCGATTATAGGGGGAATCGTAGGTGCACTCATTGCTGTGTGTATCTTCACTATTGGATTTTGGAAAATGATTCTGGTTTTATTTTTAATTGGATTAGGAATTTATATTGGTCTATTTTTAAAAAAATCAGGAATCATTGATCAATTTATAAATCGGAAATAACATTATAAAAGGAGAATATTATGGTACAAGAAAACATGAAAGCATTTGGAACAATGGCAGAAAAAGAAACTCCTAAAACAAAGGAAAACCAACCAGAAATTAAGGGATCTTTGACTTATGAAGATAAAGTTGTGCAAAAGATTGTAGGACTAGCATTAGAATCAGTGGATGGGCTTCTTTCCGTAGAAGGTGGATTCTTCTCAAACCTAACAGGAAAACTTATTAATACTGATGATGTTACAACAGGTGTTGACGTAGAAGTTGGGAAAACACAAGTTGCAGTAGACTTGAAAGTAGTTACAGAATATCGTAAGAATGTGCCTGATATTTATGAAAAAATTAAAGAAGTCATTCGTAAAGAGGTTGCGGCAATGACAGAATTGGAAGTTGTTGAAGTTAACGTAACAGTCACAGATATTAAAACGAAAGAGCAACAAAAAGAAGATGATGTAAGTATTCAAGATCGAGTGACTAGCGCGGCTCAAACAACTGGAAAATTCACCTCTGAACAAGTTGATAAAGTAAAAGACAAAGTAGAAAACAATACAGATAAAGAAGCTAGAGTTAAATAAATTTCTAGATAAATCGTGAGAAATAAAAGCCTCTATTATGAGGCTTTTTTAGTAAGTGAGTTCAATTATATAGTTTTTTATTTAGATAGAAGTATTTGAGTCAAATAAGTCTAAGGAGATCTTTCATGATAGATTATATTGAAGTGGACGGAGGAAATAGTAATTTAAAGGAGCTTAACTGTTCAAACAGTAATTCTTTACACTCAGTGGTATATCTTTTTAACCCTAAAGATAAAATCTACGATTTTTTTAAAGAAGAGTATCAGCTTGATTTAGAAAACCTTTTGTATGAAGAAGAGGAAGTGATACACGAGATATCTGATACAAAGACAGGTAAAGAAGAATTAAAGATACTTTTTATTTTACCTCACCAAAACTTGAAAAATGATTTGAATCGGAAAATAAAGGCTTTAGTTATCTTAAAACTAGAGGAAAAGCTCATTATTGTAACGAGTGAGAAAGAAGATTTCATTTCTGATTTTTTTAAAAACACAGGGGAAAATGTTGAAAGAAGTGAGGTAAATTTTATCCAGCTTTTGAATGTGAGCATCCAAAAAGTCATTAAAGATGTTAAAGAGAAAAGAGAAGAAATTAGTTTGTTGGAAACACAAATACAAAGTTCAGGGCCTTCAGGACCAATATTTAATGAAATTTTGCGGCTGAAAAAATATCTTATCTTGTTAGATTTTATCATTGATTCGGATAGAAAAATATTAAGCTTTATAAATAGAGAACAAAAGGAAAATATTAAAGAAATCTATATGCAAAATGAAGTAACTCTTCTTGAAGAGAGGATGGACACCTTAGAGTCTTTGGTAAGAGCTTATAATAAGTACCTTTCTAGCTTGGATACAGTTATAAATAATAATAGTTCGTTTCAGTTGAACAATATTATGAAAATGTTAACTGAGCTTACAGTTGTCTTAACAATACCAACAATTACTTATGGGTTTTGGGGAATAAATCTCAAGTTGCCTTTTCAAGGCGTCCCTTATGGTTCGTTACTTGTAATTGTTATTTCACTTCTGATCAGTCTATTAGTTTGGTACTGGTTAAAAAAGAAAAAATCTCTTTAGAAAAATTTATAAAATTATGCCCGAATTGCTAGTTGATTATTTAGCCATGACTTGATACCCGATAGAATATCTTAAAGTCTCTGGTTCCAGTGATTTAGCTGTTTTCAACATTAGATAATAAGTTAAAAGCGTCATCTCTAATTTGTCTTGAAAACCTTGAGACGAACGACTTTTACAACGCTCAGCTCCTAGATTTGTCAAAAAAGAAAAAACTCGCTCAATCACTTTTCGACGTTTTGAAAAATTAGGGAAAAGGATTTTCTTTTGCTTCATGTTCTTCCTGACAGGGGTAATTAGATCAATTCCTTTTAATTCCAGCCTATCATGCAGTGACTGACCTAAATATCCCATATCTCCAAGAACTGTTGGTGTCCCAAATTGACTCAACACTTCCTCGGTCATTGAATTATCAGCCATTGAAGCAGGAGTAATTGTGTAGTCTATGACATAGCCTGATTCACTGACTAAAGCATGACATTTACATCCATAGAAGTACTGTCCCTTTGTAGCATTGTAGCCAACATTTGCATAATCTCCAAGA
>SKEH01001035.1_pt1 | contig 13398 bp, 9 predicted proteins | sample 4826571 | NCBI WGS metagenome assembly SKEH01 (sample SAMN11008814, study PRJNA524170) | human gut metagenome | biome: Human fecal sample; material: Feces; isolation source: fecal sample from pouch patient p29 | host: Homo sapiens | place: Israel: Tel-Aviv | collected 2016-09-14 | reverse complement strand
GTTATTATGTAAGTACGGTAGGACTAAATGAAGCCACAATTAAGAAATATATCCAGGAACAAGAGAAGCATGATATCGCTTTGGACAAATTAAGCGTTAAAGAATATGAAAATCCCTTTAGGGATAACGGTAAGTAATGCGAATGCCTCTTTGAGAGGCTTGTGACGAGTCAAAAGCAATAAGGCTTGAACAAAGTGAAAGCCAGCGTCTTTAGGCGCTGGCTGGTATTATGGGCTTATAGCCCTTGATCAAACCACCCGTTAGACGGGTGGTTATGATGTATCGCTTTCCTTTTTCTAACAAAATTACGAATAAATAAGTATGGTTTGCTTCGGCTTTCGATTATGACGAAAATCGGACAGTTTATGATTTAAGTGGGAACAAATCAAATAAATTTGGTATACTAATGGACAAGTGAGAAATATTTAGTAATATTCTGTAAAATACTTGTAATACTTGTCGCTGAGTGTTACAATCAACCAGTAACATCAATTCGATAGAGAGAAATAATAATATGAAACGAGAAAAATTTTTACACGAACAACAACGTTTTTCCATTCGTAAATATTCATTTGGGGCAGCATCAGTTCTTTTAGGAGCTAGTTTGGTCTTTGCAGGTCAAGCTTTGGCTGATGAGCATCATGAGGTTTCAACACCTTCAAATGCTTCTGTGTTTGCTACCTCAGATAGTGATGCTGTGACCACAGCTGATATTTTCAGTGGTGTAGCAACAGATGGGGTAGCGTCAAGTGAGAAAGCTAGTCAAGTCTCAACAACTAGTGAAACTGCTACTAGCGAGGCTACAAGTGAAGTGAGCACTAGTACCTCACAAGCAACAGATAAAACTTCTGAATCAACAGCTGCCAGCTCAGAAGCAACAAGTGGAACAAATGCTTCATCTGAAAAAGCCACTAACCTTGCTGTATCTGCCTTAACGAGAGCAGCTGTCAATACTAGTTTGGTGAGCCAACCAGCTACAACTACAGACAGCGACCTTCCAAGCCAAGGAACTTATGTCTACAAGGAACGTACAGAGGTTAAGAATCAACCTAAGGTATCTGCCAAGGCTGAATTTTATGTAAATCCAGGGGATAGCGTCCTTTACGATCAAGTCGTGACAGCTGATGGCTACCAATGGATTAGCTACAAATCATACTCTGGTGTGCGTCGTTATGCGCCAGTGAAACCAGTGGCAGCTGGTAGTGGTAACGGTAATAGTGGTAATGGGGATGGCAAACCTTCTAATGGCGCTCAAGCCACAACAGGTGCTTTGGATATCCCAGCGACAGGAACTTACTACTTTACACGTGACACAGATATTAAGAAGGAACCAAAAGCAGACCTCAAACCTACTTTTGTTTTCGGTAAGGGTGACCATGTCATCTATGATAAAGTTTTGACAGCTGATAATCACCAATGGATTTCTTACCTTGGTTATGACTATGTTCGCTACTATGCAGATGTTGCGACTTTGACACCTGCCAAAGCTGAAACACCAACTGTTAAACCAACAGAAACTAATCAAGCAAAACCAGAAACTACTGGTGCTGAAAAGCTTCCAGCAAGTGGGACTTATAATGTGACGCGTAGCTTGAATGTTAAAAATGAACCTAAGGCTTCTGCAGAAACACTTTATACCTTGGAAAAAGGCTACAAAGTGAACTATGACAAGGTATTGACTGCGGATAACCATCAATGGATTTCTTATATTAGTTACAGTGGTACACGTCGTTATGTGGATATTGCGGCTTTGAAAACTACTGAGTCTAAGCCACAAGAAAACCGTGTTTCTGGTACTCTTACCATTAACAACCAAACCTCTACTGGTTTTGATGTTGTTGTTACTAATGTTTCAGGTGGTGGCAAAGAAGTTAAAGAAGTGCGTGTCCCAATCTGGTCAGATAAGAATGGTCAAGATGACCTCACATGGTATCATGCTGACAAACAATCAGACGGTAGCTACAAGGTTCATGTAGATACAGCCAGCCATAAGGGCGATGCTGGTACTTATTCTGTGCATCTTTACTATATGTTAGACGGCAAGAGAACCTATATTACTGAAACAAAAGCAACGGTCCCTCAATCTGTCGAATCTCAAGTGACAGGGAAATTGACTATCAGCAACCAAACGTCTAATGGCTTTGATGTTGTCGTAACCAATGTTTCAGGTGGCGGCAAAGAAGTTAAAGAAGTTCGTGTCCCAATTTGGTCAGATAAGAATGGCCAAGACGACCTTACATGGTATCATGCTGATAAACAGTCAGATGGAAGCTACAAGGTTCATGTAGACACAGCCAGCCATAAGGGCGATGCCGGTACTTATTCCGTTCATCTTTACTATATGTTGAATGGCAAGAGAACTTATATTACTGAAACAAAGGCAACGGTCCCTCAAGCTACGGAATCTCAAGTTACAGGGAAATTGACCATCAGCAACCAAACCTCTAATGGCTTTGATGTTGTTGTAACCAATGTTTCAGGTGGCGGCAAAGAAGTTAAAGAAGTGCGTGTCCCAATTTGGTCAGATAAGAATGGCCAAGACGACCTTACATGGTACCATGCCGACAAACAATCAGATGGAAGCTACAAGGTTCATGTAGACACAGCCAGCCATAAGGGCGATGCTGGTACATATTCTGTTCATCTTTACTATATGTTGAATGGTAAGAGAACCTATATTACAGAAACTAAAGCTACAGTCCCTCAAGTCACTGAATCTCAAGTAACTGGAAAATTGACAAATAACGGTTCTTACTACAGCGTTCGTGGTAAATACGATGATATTATCATTGTTAATAAGAAACATGGTCTTTCTAAGGACTATAACCCAGGTGAAAATCCTACAGCTAAGGCAGCTTTTGTTCGTCTTCGTGACGATATGATTAACCAAGGTTTGAATGTTGGACGTTCATACAGTGGTTTCCGTTCTTATGACTATCAAAAGACTCTTTACGACAACTATGTTAGCCGTGATGGTCAGGCAGCTGCGGACCGTTACTCAGCTCGTCCTGGATATAGCGAACACCAAACTGGATTGGTCTTTGATTTGACCGATAAATCTGGTAATTTGCTTGAAGATTCACGTGCTAGCCAATGGCTTAAAGACAATGCACATAACTATGGCTTTATCGTGCGTTTCCAAGCAGGTAAAGAAGCTTCAACTGGCTACATGCCAGAAGCATGGCACATCCGCTATGTGGGTAAAGAAGCTAAAGACATCCACGACTCAGGTTTGAGTTTGGAAGAATACTTCGGTATCGAAGGTGGCGATTATACTGCTAGCAGCAAACCAGCTGAAAGCAAACCAGCTGAAAGCAAACCAGCTGAAAGCAAACCAGCCACTATAGGTACTATCAACCTTCCAGCGACAGGAACTTATACCTTCACAGGTCGTGCATCAATTAAGGCAGAAGCTAAAGTTTCAAGCCCAGAATTAGCCTACTATGACAAGGGTATGAGTGTAAACTACGATAAGGTTCTCACAGCCGATGGCCGTCAATGGCTTTCATATGTAACAGCAAGTGGTGCTCGTCGTTATGTTGACATTGCAGCAGCCAAGGCAGAGGCTAAGCCAGAAGTTAAACCAGTTGCTAAACCAGCGGATAAACCAAGTCTCCCTGAATCAGGAACTTATACCTTCACAGGTCGTGCGTCAATCAAGGCAGAAGCTAAAGTTTCAAGCCCAGAATTAGCCTACTATGACAAGGGTATGACTGTTAACTATGATAAGGTTCTCACAGCCGATGGTCGTCAATGGCTTTCATATGTAACCGCAAGTGGTGCTCGTCGTTACGTTGATATTGCAACAGTTAAAGCGACAGAAACCAAGCCAGAAGTCAAACCAGTTGCTAAGCCAGCCGATAAACCAAGTCTGCCAGAATCAGGCACTTATACCTTCACAAGTCGTGCGTCAATCAAGGCAGAAGCCAAGGTTTCAAGCCCAGAATTGGCTTACTATGACAAGGGCATGACTGTTAACTATGAAAAGGTTATCACAGCAGATGGACGTCAATGGCTTTCATATGTGACAACAAGTGGTGCTCGTCGTTATGTTGATATTGCAGCGGCTAAGCCAGAAGCAAGTCAACCAGCCGCAAAACCAAGTCTCCCAGAGTCAGGTCGTTATACCTTCACAAGTCGTGCGTCAATTAAGGCAGAAGCTAAGGTTTCAAGTCCAGAGTTGGCCTACTATGACAAAGGCATGAGTGTTAACTATGACAAAGTTTTGACAGCAGATGGTCACACATGGCTCTCATACATGACAGTGAGCGGTGCTCGTCGTTACGTTGATATTGCTTAATGAAGTAATGAATCAGGTTGGACAATGTGTCCAGCCTTTTTTGATAGCCTTTCTTTATCATGAGATTGAATTTTTCAATTTTTGTGACGTCTTTTGGAGTGCTATAATGGTTAATATAGAATCGAGGTTACTATGAAAATCGCATTGGTACAGATGGATGTTGCTCACGGACAGCCTACGGAAAATAAAAAGCACGTGAAAGAGATGTTGGAAAGGGCGCTTGATGACAATCCTGATGTCATTGTGCTTCCTGAAATGTGGAATACAGGCTATGCTTTAGATGAACTGGATGGGCTTGCAGACAAGGAAGGTTTGGACTCTCAAGAACTCTTGTCTCATTTTGCTAGGAAACATGCTGTGGCTATTATCGGAGGGTCTGTTGCTATTGAGAAGGACGGCAAATTCTACAACACAACCTACGTCTACAATAAGTCTGGGGACTTAATCAATACCTATAGCAAGGTCCATCTCTTTGGCCTTATGGCAGAGGACCAGTACATGTCTGCTGGGTCTTCGGAGTCTGTATTTGAGCTTGATGCTGTGACAGCTGCTAGTGTCATTTGTTATGATATTCGTTTTCCTGAATGGGTGCGAACACAGATGGCACAAGGGGCCAAGGTACTTTTTGTGGTAGCGCAGTGGCCAGAACCTCGTGTGCAGCAATGGGAGATTTTGTTAAAGGCGCGTGCGGTTGAAAATCAAGCTTTTGTAGTTGCTGTTAATCGTGTCGGAACAGGACCAGACGATGTCTTTTCAGGGCATTCTATGGTTATCGATCCACTTGGAAATGTGGTCTTAGAATCCAAGGAGCATGAGGAGGGCATTTTTACGGCCGATATTAATCTTGAAGAGGTAGATAAGGTTCGAGGTCAGATTCCTGTTTTTGAGGATCGTCGCACGGACTTGTATCATTAAGGAGCGTTTATGTTATTTGAAGAATCGGACTTATTGAAGGCATTGCCAGAACAGTTTTTTGCAGGTTTGGTTGCTAAGGTTAATGCCAAGGTGGCGGAAGGAGCAGATGTTATCAATCTCGGTCAAGGCAATCCCGACCAACCGACCTATGACCATATTGTTGAGGCGCTGTGTCTTTCAGCGAAAAATCCTGCTAGCCATAAGTATTCACAGTTTCGAGGCAATCGTCCTTTTAAGGAAGCAGCTGCTAGTTTTTACGAAAAACATTATGGGGTTGATTTGGATTCGGAGCGTGAGATTTGTGTCATGGGTGGAGCTAAAATTGGACTAGTAGAATTACCTCTAGCTTTGATGAATCCTGGTGACCTCCTGCTCTTGCCTGACCCAGGATACCCTGATTACTTGTCAGGAGTGAGTTTAGGCCGTGTGACCTATGAAACCTTTCCTTTGACGGCTGAAAATGATTTCTTGCCAGATTTGGATGCCATCCCTGAAGAGACAGCTCGCCGCGCTAAGTTTATCTATATTAATTATCCGAATAATCCTACGGGGGCTGTGGCGACTAAGGCCTTTTATGAAAAGTTGGTTACCTGGGCTAAGACCTACGAAGTAGGAGTGGTGAGTGATTTGGCTTACGGAGCTTTGGGTTATCAGGGCTATGAGAATCCTAGCTTTTTATCAACGCCTGGTGCTAAAGATGTGGGCATTGAGTTCTATACTTTCTCGAAAACCTTCAATATGGCTGGTTGGCGTTTGGCCTTTGCAGCTGGGAATGACCAGATGATTGAAGCCTTAAATCTGATTCAAGACCATCTTTTTGTGGGAATCTTTCCTGCCTTGCAGGAGGCTGGGATTGCAGCCCTCTTAAATCCTAATTCTGAGGAGGCTGTTGCTCAACTTAATGCGACTTATGATAGCCGTCGAGATGCTTTTATCCAGGCAGCTGCTAAGATTGGCTGGAAGGCCTTTCCATCCAAAGGTTCTTTCTATGCTTGGATGCCTGTACCAGAGGGTTACACTAGTGAGAGTTTTGCGGATCTTTTGCTTGAGAAGGCCCATGTTGCTGTGGCACCAGGTAAGGGATTTGGTCCTGCAGGAGATGCTTATGTTCGTATTGGGCTTTTGGTAGAGCCAGAACGTCTGGTCGAAGCAGTCGATCGTATTGCCAACTTGCATTTATTTAATAACTAGATAGCAATCATGAAAACAAGTAGTTGAAAAGACTGCTTGTTTTTTCATATTAAGTACAATTTTTCTTGACAAATGAATAAAAATACAATAAACTAGTTACATATTTATTCAAAAGGAGTGCATAAATGAAAATTTCAATCGTTGGTATCACTGGTTATAGTGGTTTAGAGTTAGTTAAAATTTTGAATAATCATAAAAAAGTGGAACTTGTTTCTATTCACGCAACCAAGGAAGTGGGCCGACGATTGTCTGATGTGTATCCCTATCTGACAGGTGTTTGTGACTTAGAAATTGAAGCTTACAATGCGGAAAAGATTATGCAAAAGGCGGATCTGGTTTTCTTTGCCACACCTTCAGGAGTCGCTAGCTCGCTAGCAGAGGAATTTGTTCTGGCTGATTTTCCTATTATTGATTTGTCTGGTGATCATCGCTTGCCGGAAGATGTTTATCAAGAATGGTATAAAAAATCACCTGCTAAGCAGAGTGTTTTGAATAAATTTACATACGCATTATCAGAATATGCAGATGTGAAGGGTAAGAAATTTATTGCCAATCCTGGATGCTATGCGACAGCGACAGAGTTAGCCTTGATTCCTTTGGTGGCAGTTAGTTTGATTGAGACGGATAGTGTCATTGTGGATGCCAAGTCTGGTTTAACTGGTGCGGGTAAGGCTTTGAGTGAGTCTAGTCATTTTGTCAATGTTCACGATAATTACGTGACTTATAAACTCAATCATCATCAGCATATTCCTGAAATTGTTCAAACCTTGCAGACCTTTAATCCGGAAATGCCTGAGATTCAGTTTTCAACGTCGCTTTTACCAGTTAATCGCGGAATCATGGCTACGGTTTATTGTAAGTTGAAGAAGGACGTTACTGTAGCTGATGTGGCTTCAGCATTCACAAAGGCTTATAGCGATAAACCCTTTGTACGTGTTCAAGACAGCTTGCCAGAACTGCACAACGTAATCGGATCGAATTTTACAGATATTGGCTTTGCCTATAATGAAAAAACCAATGTTCTGACTGTTATTTCGGTCATTGATAATTTGATCAAGGGTGCTGCTGGACATGCAGTGCAAAATCTCAACCTCATGCAGGGGTGGGATGAGACAGAAGGTTTGCTTCTGACACCGTCATACTTGTAGATGTAAGCATAGAGTTAGGAGAAAAAATATGAAAGTCATTGAAGGAACAATTGCCAGCCCGTTAGGATTCTCAGCAGATGGGCTACATGCAGGATTTAAAAAGAGAAAAATGGATTTTGGTTGGATTGTCTCTGAAAAACCAGCCAGTGTGGCAGGGGTTTACACGACCAATAAGGTTATCGCAGCTCCTTTGATTGTGACCAAGACCTCGGTAAAAAAGGCTGGGAAAATGAAGGCCATCGTTGTAAACTCAGGTGTAGCCAATTCTTGTACAGGGACTCAAGGATTGGAGGATGCTTACACCATGCAGGAGTGGACCGCTGAAAAGTTAGGTGTTGAACCAGATTTGGTTGGTGTGGCTTCTACAGGGATTATCGGTGAGTTGCTACCAATGGATACACTGAAAAACGGTCTTTCCAAGTTAGTGGTTAATGGTAATGCTGATGATTTTGCTAAGGCGATTTTGACGACAGATACAGCGACTAAGACCATTGCTGTGACGGAGACTTTTGGACGTGATGTTGTGACTATGGCTGGTGTTGCTAAGGGCTCAGGTATGATTCACCCTAATATGGCGACTATGCTCGGTTTTATTACCTGTGATGCCAATATTTCCAGTGAGACTCTCCAATTGGCCTTGAGCCAAAATGTTGAAAAGACTTTTAATCAGATTACGGTTGACGGAGATACTTCGACTAATGATATGGTGCTTGTCATGTCAAATGGTTGTACGCTCAACGAAGAGATTCTGCCGGATACACCTGAGTTCGATAAATTTTCAAAAATGCTGAATTTTGTGATGCAAGAACTGGCTAAAAAGATTGCCAAGGACGGTGAAGGTGCCAATAAGCTCATCCAAGTTGATGTGGTCAATGCTCCGAATGCCCTTGATGCCCGTATGATGGCAAAATCTGTTGTCGGTTCCAGTCTGGTCAAAACAGCCATTTTTGGTGAAGATCCTAACTGGGGACGTATTTTAGCTGCTGTTGGCTATGCTGGTGTGGATGTGCCTGTGGATAATGTAGATATTATGATTGGCGGACTGCCAGTTATGCTAGCTTCTAGTCCTGTTGCCTTTGATGATGAGGAAATGAAAGACATCATGCATGAGGATGAAGTGACCATTACGGTAGATCTTCATGCTGGCCAAAAAAAAGGAACCGCATGGGGTTGTGATCTCTCTTACGATTACGTTAAGATTAATGCCCTCTATCACACTTAGACTGTCTAAGGAAAAGGAGTTAACTGATGACTACTGAATATATTGTAATTAAGATTGGTGGAGTAGCCAGTAAACAGCTAACTCCTGAGATACTGACTAAACTGTCAGAATGGCAGCAGGCTGGTCAAAAAATAATCATCGTCCATGGGGGTGGCTTTGCGATCAATCAACTCATGGAGGAACATGACATCCCAATCCACAAGGTCAATGGTCTGCGTGTGACGAGTCAGTCAGATATGGGTCTAATCAAAGAAGCCTTAGTTGATATGGTTGGGAAAAATTTAGCAGGTCAGTTGAGACAGGCAGGTTTGCCAGCCTATCAGGTCATAGATGAGCTTCCAGACCTTGTCCATGCTGATTTCTTAGATCAAGAGACCTATGGTTTTGTGGGTGAAGTCAAAAACATCACTAATCAAACCCTAGTGACCCTCCTATCTCAAGGCAAACTTCCCTTGATTCCTAGTCTAGGCTATAGTGAGCAGGGGGATTTGCTCAATATCAATGCCGATTACCTTGCTAGAGCTGTGGCAATTAGTCTAGGTGCCAAAAAACTTATCCTCATGACAGATGTCAAAGGAGTTTTAGAGAATGGTCAGGTTTTGGAACAGCTGAACTTTGTGGACGTTCAGAAAAAAATAGATTCAGGTGTGATAACTGGAGGCATGATTCCTAAAATTCAAAGTGCTGCTCAGACAGTTCAAGCTGGTGTCGAGCAGGTCATTATTGGTGATAACCTGACAGACGGTACCATAATCAAGGAGTAAACAATGACAAAACTATTTTCAAATTATAAGCGGGCAGCGATTGATTTTGCTTCGTCTCAGGGCAATTATTTGACGGATACAGATGGCAAGACCTACTTGGATTTTTCATCAGGTATCGGGGTAACCAATCTGGGTTACCATCCCCATGTCAATCAGGCTTTGACAGAACAGGTGGGGAAGATTTTGCACCAGCCTAATCTTTATCACAATCAGTTGCAAGAAGATGTTGCTGACCTTTTAATTGGTGACAAGGACTATCTGGCCTTTTTCTGTAACAGTGGTGCAGAGGCCAATGAGGCAGCCATCAAAATCGCCCGTAAGGCTTCAGGTAAACAAGAAATCATTACCTTCCAAAATTCCTTCCATGGTCGAACGTTTGGATCTATGTCTGCCACTGGTCAGGATAATATCAAACAAGGTTTTGGTGAAGGTGTGCCCCACTTTAGCTATGCTATTTTCAATGACATAGACAGTGTCAAGGCCCTAGCTAGTGAAGGAACTGCAGCTATTATGCTGGAGTTGGTTCAAGGGGAATCAGGTGTGCAACCTGCGGATCAGGACTTTATTAAGGATTTATCTGATTTTTGTAAGGAGACAGGTATTTACCTCATTGTAGATGAGGTTCAGACAGGAATTGGTCGTACTGGTAAGCTCTTTGCTTATGAGCACTACGATATTGAACCAGATATCTTTACTCTGGCCAAAGGTTTGGCCAATGGGGTGCCAGTTGGAGCCATGCTTGCCAAGTCCTCCCTTGGGGCAGCTTTTTCTTACGGAAGTCATGGCTCTACCTTTGGAGGAAACAAACTGGCCATGGCGGCTGCCAAGGCTACGCTTGAAGTTATGTTGGCTCCAGGATTTCTGGATACTGCTCTTGAAAATGGAAACAAGCTACAAGCACAATTGCAGGCAGCTTTATCTGATAAAGAGACAGTTACCACTGTACGTGGTTTGGGCTATATGATTGGGATTGAGACCACTGGCGATTTGGGAGAATTGGTTCAGGCAGCTAGAGATAAAGGGTTGATTGTCTTAACTGCAGGGACAAATGTGATTCGTCTTTTGCCACCAATCACCCTAAGTGATACTGAAATCGAAAAGGGTGTGGCTATCCTATCAGAAATATTTGACTAGAACATAAAAATCACTTGATTCTTGAATCAAGTGATTTCTTTTACTCATTGTCAGTAGCAATCTCGCTGAGAAGTCCTTTAGCTGTTGTTGTTGGCAGAATACGGACACGATTAAGTGAGAGGAGACCATCCTTGGCACTAGCTAGCCCTTCGTTAGTTGTCAGTCCTAACTTGTATGTTTTCTTAGCTAGGTCCAGTGTCGTTTGATTGTAGCGACCTGATGGGTAGGCAATGGTATTGACCTTGGTATTGAGTTTGTTTTCAAGGAAGTCAATAGAATCCGTTAATTCAACCTTTTGTGTTGCCTTGTCAGTGGCTGATAAATCAGGGTGGTTAACCGTATGAGACTGGAAGCTCATGCCGTGCGCCATCATTTCTTTCATCTGCTTGACGGTAAGATTTCCAGCATTTCCTTTCTTAACGAAGCCAGTGATCACATTGTTGGTTGCCTTAGCCTTATATTTTTTGAGAATCGGATAGGCAATCGTATAGAAGTCTTCGTTACCATCATCAAAGGTCAGCCAAACAACCTTCTTAGCAGGCAAGGCATTTTCGGTGAAGGCTTTATAGGCTTCTTCAGGCGTTAGGAAATAGTAGCCTGCCTTGGCCAAGGCCTTGATTTGTGCCTCGAAGAGGTCTGGGTCAACGATAAGGTTGGCGTTAGAAGCTTCAGAAGGATCCATGACGTGTACAGCATGATACATCAGGATAGGGATTTGGACAGGCTCGTCATAGGTTTTCCATTTAGCTGTCGTCTTAGACTGACTGGTTTGAGACTGTTGTTGGTTGCTTTTCGACTGGTTTGGTCGGTTTAACATAAAAACTGCCAGTAAGCCAAGAAGGACTAGGTTTAGGAAAAGCAGAAGAAGGTTCAGTTTCTTTCTGTTAGCGTTAGTTGAATTTTTCTTTTGAGAAGTCATTGTATCCCCTTTCAAATAGGTCTAGCTATTATTCTAACAAAAATGGAGTGGAAATGCACAGAATTTTCAGTAAAAAAGAATACTTAGCTCCTTAAATGGCAACAATATTCTGTCAATTCCGATAGAAATATGTTACAATTAAAAAAATGTATGTTTTTAAGGAGAAATCGTAAATGTCTATTAAAATTGGATTGCTTGGCTTTGGTACAGTAGCTAGCGGTATTCCCTTCCTCTTGAAGGAAAATGGTGAAAAGGTTCTTGCAGCCTCACGTGACCAACTCGAAATTGCAAAAGTTTTGGTTAAAGATGACGAGGAAAAAAATCGTCTTATCGCTGCAGGCAACGACTACAATTTTGTCACAAATGTTGACGAAATCCTTAACGATGATGAGATTCAAATCGTTGTTGAATTGATGGGTCGTATCGAGCCAGCTCGTACCTTCATCACAAAAGCACTTGAAGCAGGTAAAAACGTTGTTTCTGCTAACAAAGACTTGATTGCTACTCATGGAAAAGAGTTGATTTCTCTTGCCCAAGATAAGGGAGTGGCTTTCTACTATGAAGCTGCTGTTGCTGGTGGTATTCCAATTTTGCGTACTTTGGCTAACTCTTTGACGTCTGATAAGGTGACACGGATCCTTGGTGTGCTTAACGGAACATCTAACTTTATGATGACTAAGATGGTTGACGAAGGTTGGTCATATGAGGACGCTCTTAAGACTGCCCAAGAACTTGGTTATGCCGAAAGTGATCCAACTAACGACGTTGAAGGTATTGACGCTGCTTATAAAGCTGTTATCCTTAGCCAATTTGGATTTGGTGCCACAATTGATTTCGACGATGTGACTCACAAGGGGATTACAAACATCTCTACTGATGATGTAGCTGTCGCTCAGGAATTAGGTTATGTCATCAAATTGGTTGGTGATGTGCGTGAAGTAGAATCAGGTATCTCAGCAGAAGTGTCCCCAACATTCTTGCCAAAAAATCACCCACTTGCTAGCGTCAACGATGTCATGAATGCAGTCTTTGTTGAATCTATCGGTATTGGCGAATCAATGTACTACGGTCCAGGTGCTGGTCAAAAACCAACAGCAACATCTGTTTTGGCAGACATTATCCGTATTGCTCGTCGTCTTTCAGATGGCAATGTTGGTAAACCATTTAACGAGTTCCGTCGTGACTTGCCATTGGCTAATCCAGCAGATGTTAAGAGCAACTACTACTTTGCCCTTGATACGCCAGACGAAAAGGGTAAAATCCTTCACTTGTCTGAAATCTTCAACTCAGAAGATATTTCATTTGAACAAGTCTTGCAACAAAAAGCAAATGGCACAACAGCTCGTATCGTTGTGATTACACATGCTATGTCTAAGACACAACTCAAAGCTGTTACTGAAAAACTTGAAGCAGCAGAAGACTTCACTGTTGTCAACACATTGAAAGTTTTGTCTAACTAATTGATAAGCCCATACTGGTGCGTATAAGAAAGGTATTCAAGGAGAAAAGTCGCTGATGGCTTTCCTCCTTTTGGTGTATTATTATGAAAATTACTGTTCCAGCAACATCTGCCAATATTGGTCCAGGTTTTGACTCTGTGGGTGTTGCCGTTTCTAAATATTTGACAGTCGAGGTGCTTGAACCAGCGGATGCATGGCATATTGAGCATGATTTGGGCAATATTCCTTCAGATGAAAATAACCTCCTCATTTCAACTGCCTTGCAAGTTAAGTCTGATTTGCAGCCCCATAAATTGGTGATGGCATCAGATATTCCCTTGGCGCGTGGGCTAGGCTCTTCAAGTT
>SKEH01001034.1_pt1 | contig 13399 bp, 10 predicted proteins | sample 4826571 | NCBI WGS metagenome assembly SKEH01 (sample SAMN11008814, study PRJNA524170) | human gut metagenome | biome: Human fecal sample; material: Feces; isolation source: fecal sample from pouch patient p29 | host: Homo sapiens | place: Israel: Tel-Aviv | collected 2016-09-14 | reverse complement strand
CAAAAATTCTTAAATAGAAGCCATAAAGGCTTCCAACAAGTGACGGATACATTAGCTTCAATGTTTACTGAGTAACCCATTATTTTGCAGAAGGACGAGTTATTTACACAAAATTATTGACGCTCCCCAAATTAATGCTAGTATAATAGTACAATAGATGTATTGGTTTTATTAAAATAACGTTTATGATCAAATATATATCCATAAAAGGAGGGAATCGATGGAAGAAGAGAAAACATCCCGTATCAGGTTAGGTGTTTTATTACTGATTTGTACGGTTTCGTTATTAGGAACGATTTCTTTAGGAATTGTCAAAGGAACTTTTTTTAATCAGTCTTTTTTGCTCGAACAAACGAAAAAAACAGAGTACAGTCAACTCGTTGCAAATGAAATCAGCCAAAATTTTCGAGAAGATAATTTGGAAGAAAGTGAATATGTAGAAGTCATCGCTACTTCGATCCCACAAGCGTTTATCGAACTGTCGATCAAAGTATTCATCCATGATACATATACAGGAAGCAAACGTAAGATAAGTGAAACAACGGAGGTAACAGAAAAAATAGACAGTGTGCTTCAATCATACATACAAGAGCATCAATTGACGTTGGATGAGACAGAAAAAAATAAGATCGAAACAATGAAAGTGACCTTGGTGAATCAATTTCAGCGAACAGCAGGAAGCTACTATCTCTTTTACTTTATTCATAATATGATCGAGACGATGGAGAAAGGCGATTTTCTTTTTCTGATCATGCTCAGTATCTTTCTTGTCTGCCAATTCATTATCATTCTTTTATCAAGAAAAAATATTGGTCGTTTCATAAGGTATACTTCTTTGCAACTGGGAGTGGTAGGCGGTGTGCTACTCATAGTTGCTGGTGCTCTTTACTTGAGTCGTTTGTCGCAAAATCTGGAATTTAGATCCCCAGCTGTTCAGGTATTGATGGCTAGCTATATTCAAACCGTTCTTTCCTATTTTGTCATTTCAGGAGGAATCGTTGTTAGCCTTGGTGTGATCCTTGGGCTATACAGTTTTGTGCGATATAAGAAAAAAGAGCGAGTGCCAAATTAACTGCGAGAATAAATGTATTTTGTTCCAATAATATAGCAATTATAGATAGTAGAACAAATCAACAAAATGAAAGAAGCGAGCATATTCTGGAGAGAATAGGTTCGCTTCTTTGCATAACAATCCATAGAAATCAGAGGATAGAAGTACGTTACTAGTTAAAAGATTCAAAAATGGGGGAGTTGAATCACTAGTTTTTCACGATTTAGGAAACATCTTTTCCTTGACCCAAATATACGGTGTTCAAAGAGCAACCCCTCGGCCCTAGTTCAAAAAAATACAAAATATGAGGAGCAATTTTTCATTTTTTCTTACTAGTACTCGGGGCAAAACGCTCTTTTCACGATTTAGTAAAACATGTTTTCATAACCCGAATAGACGGTGTTCAAAGAGCAACCCCTCGGCCCTAGTTCAAAAAAATGCAAAATATGAGGAGCAATTTTTCATTTTTTCTTACTAGTGCTCGGGGCAAAACGCTCTTTTCACAACCTTTAGTCAAACATTTTCTTTGCCGCACGCATAAGCGTTGGAATGTCTTTGTCGTAACGTGGGGTTTTGACTAAACGGGACATTGGGATTCCGGCAAAGTGGAAGGCTGCTATTTCTCCGGAACGGACAGCGCTTTGTTCCGTAAAGATCATTTGATAAGGTTGTTCAACGAATTCACCAGTGAATGCTAAGTTTGTTGAATGTTGTGGAATGACTTTTGGACGGTCACTTTTTGCTCGATTGTTGAATAACGCAGACGCGTATGGCATATATACTGGGATATTGTTGACGACACTAGCAAAGATTTCTTTTTCTTTTGTGCGAATATTTTCTGGACCAGGATCGACTTTGGATAGTTGGCCGATCAATTCTTCCAACATTTCTTTCCCATTCATCTTGATATATTGTTTATCCACAAATTCTCCACGGCGTCTTGGGTATAAGAAGTATCCCCAAATGACAGTTTCATTTGGTTTTTGTGAAGTGAAGTGTGGTTGATGATGCACAACGATCGACATATTGACGTCTTTTTGACCTAATGGTGTGATCGGTGTGGTAGAGATAAAGGAATTCAAGGCATTACCTGGAACTTGCGTAGTGATTCGAGTGATTTCATTCAATAATAAATGATCCTTTGTTGTCAAAGTGAAGCTGACCCATTCACTTGCATCACGATCTGCGAAAAATTTATCGGGATTTCCTACATTATAGAAACGTTCGCTTGCTTTTTTCCATAAGCTAGAAGCTGCACCGTAATCCATATTTTCAACAGCGGGGGTTTCATAGTCACCTAATGTTGCGGAGTCAGTGATTGAACCGTTTGTGAAAAGAACAGCTGTATCGCTATCGACTGCTACATATTCTTCTTCATCGGTAAGGGTATTGATCATTTTCAATCCTGTAACGGTAATTTCATCTTGCATAGGTGTTTCTTTGAACTCCCAATCCGTCACACGACGATTTAAAATGATTTGACATCCTTGAGCTTTTAAATAATTGATGAGTGGCAACATGATGCTTTCATATTGGTTATAGCGAGTCCGGTTTACGCCGACCAGATGCTCGATTTGAGTAAATTCATAGATCATTTGGTGCATGTAGCGACGGAGCTCTTGAGCAGAGCTACGAGTACGGAAAGCAAATGTTGTTTCCCACATGAACCAGAAGTTTGTTTCAAAGAAATGGGGGTCATCTTTGAAATATTCTTCGATTGTCACATTGTCCAATTTTTCTTCTTCTGAATCAGGCATAGCAATCAATTTTGTTAATAACAAACGGTCTTTGTTATTGAAACCAAGTTTTCCGCCATCAATGATTCCTTTTCCGCCTTCCATCAAACGTGCTTTGTCAAATGTCCGATGTTTTGCATCAAAATCTCTAGTATCTTCTGCCGCAGTCATGCCTGGTTCCGTTGCAGAAGGAATGCGACTTAATAGATCCATCAGATCCACATAAGTTCGATAATTCAACATTCGTCCACCACGAGCGACATAACCTTTTTGATTTTCTAAGGGATGATTTTTATTCCAGTATTCATCTGTGACAGTGTCGGTTGGAGCGCCATCATTTGAACCATGATCATCTAAAGAATAAAACGTAATCTGATCACCATTCCATTTTCCTTCTTGAATCAAATAAACCGCAGCTGCCATATTGGCGATACCTGCGCCAATCATAATTGCTTTACTTTTTCTCATTGTGATTCCTCCAGTATTTTACAAGTGAACGGACTAACGACTTTCTTCGATTTGTTAGATTGATTCGTATTCATCGTATAGATGGCTGTCGTCTTCGAGCAATCCAGTTTTCTTTCCTAGATATACAGCACCTAATGCCAATAAACCTAATCCAACACCGATTTTGATCAATTTTTTGCTCATAAGAAAATCCTCCTTTGAATTTTTGTCACGTCTATCTAACTAAAAGGATAGTTTCTTTTGGAGAAATTGCCAAATGATAGGGTAAGAGAAATTAGGTGATTTTGACAGATTGTTCATTGTGTCTGAATTTAATAAAAAAAGTGTGTGGAAGGAAAATCATTTTTAATGGAAAGAAAATCTAGCAGGATAGGAGATAGGATCAGTAAAAAAGAAAAGGTACATCGAAAGGATCAATTCGTTATTTATCTCAGGTGTTTTTTAAATAAAAAGAAGGAGGGAAAAGAGGTTAAAAAACATAAGTTGTTTAATCCCAGTAAAGGTACGAGGTCTTTGATATTTCATCTATTGAATGTAAAAAAACAAATATTATAAAATTTGTTTATGTTATAGTATAAATATAAAATTATCTGAAAAGTCATGATTGGTGAACAAAATAAAAAAGCACCGAGAACAGTGCTTGCTTTCAAAGCTGGATACGGACAATGCCTTATTTTAACTTGCTATGTTGATTTGAATGCTACCAACAATTTCATTATACCAAAATTTAGAACGGTTACAAGTGGTAGAACACAAAAGTTTACATAGAAATAAAAATATAGGAGCGGATTCTTCCAAGAGTGGACAATCAGAATTTTTGCAGTTTTGATCAGAAATGAGAGGGTGAAGAGTGAATGGCAAAGGATTATACGATAGGATTAGACATTGGAACGAATTCAGTAGGTTGGGCGGTCATCACAGATGAGTATCGCTTGATGGCGAAGAAAATGTCTATCCATGGAAATACCGAGAAGAAAAAGGTGAAAAAGAATTTTTGGGGCGCACGTTTGTTTGACGAAGGGCAAACAGCTGAGGCTAGAAGAAGTAAACGGACAACACGCCGAAGATTGATGCGCAGAAGAAACCGTATATTGGAATTGCAAAAAATCTTTGCAGAAGAAATCTTGAAAATAGATACCAATTTTTTTGTACGATTGGACGAAAGCTTTTTGAATCCAGAGGACAAACAGTATACTCGTTTTCCGATCTTCCCCACAATGGCAGAAGAAAAATCGTATTATCAAACATACCCAACAATTTATCACTTGCGTCAGAAATTAGCTGATTCAACGGAAAAAGCAGACATCCGATTGGTGTATCTTGCTTTAGCACATATCATCAAATACCGTGGACATTTTTTATTTGAAGGAGAATTGGATACAGAAAATACTTCTGTGGAAGAAACATTTAAAGACTTTCTTGAGATCTATAATGAACAATTTGAACAAGCCAGTGCTTTCTACGAAGGTATTGCTGTGATTCTGACGGAAAAACTTTCTAAAACTAAAAAAGTAGAGAAAATACTTCAGTACTATCCTACGGAAAAGACGAATGGATGCCTTGCTCAATTCTTAAAATTGATCGTGGGGAATCAAGGAAGTTTCAAACAAGTTTTTGACTTGGATGAAGAGGCTAAAATCCAACTATCGAAAGAAAGTTATGAAGAAGAGCTTGAAAGTCTCTTAGAAAAAAGTGGCGAAGAATTTCGTGATGTATTTCTTCAGGCAAAAAAGGTATATGACGCTATTTTACTTTCAGACATCCTCTCAACGAAAAAACAGAACTCAAAAGCAAAATTATCATTGGGAATGATCGAGCGGTATGACAGTCATAAAAAAGACTTAGAAGAACTAAAACAGTTCGTGAAGGCCAACCTTCCTGAAAAAACAGCAATTTTTTTCAAAGACAGTTCAAAAAACGGTTACGCTGGCTATATTGATGGAAAAACAACACAAGAGGACTTTTATAAATTTCTCAAAAAAGAATTGAATGGTATCGTAGGTAGCGAGCGTTTCATGGAAAAAGTCGATCAGGAAAATTTTTTATTGAAACAACGAACGACTGCGAATGGTGTCATTCCTCATCAAGTACACTTAACCGAACTCAAGGCAATCATTGAACGTCAAAAGCCATACTACCCGTTTTTAGAAGAAGCACGTGATAAAATGATCCATTTGCTGACTTTCCGCATTCCTTACTATGTAGGTCCTTTGGCACAAGGTGAAGAAACCAGTTCATTTGCGTGGTTGGAAAGAAAAACACCAGAGAAAGTAACGCCATGGAACGCAACAGAAGTGATTGATTACAGTGCTTCAGCAATGAAATTCATCCAACGAATGATCAATTATGATACGTACCTTCCAACAGAAAAAGTGTTGCCTAAACATAGTATACTTTACCAAAAATACACTATATTCAATGAGCTAACCAAGGTAGCCTATAAGGATGAACGAGGGATAAAACACCAATTTTCAAGTAAAGAAAAACGAGAAATCTTCAAAGAACTTTTTCAAAAACAACGAAAAGTAACAGTGAAGAAACTACAACAGTTTCTTTCTGCTAACTACAATATTGAAGATGCAGAAATTTTAGGAGTTGATAAAGCATTCAATTCCTCCTATGCGACATACCATGATTTTTTGGATCTAGCAAAACCCAATACAGAAAGAGTAGCAGAGTTGCTAGAACAGCCTGAAATGAACGCAATGTTCGAAGATATCGTGAAGATACTCACTATTTTTGAAGATCGTGAAATGATCCGAACACAACTGAAAAAATATCAGAGTGTCTTGGGGGATGGATTCTTTAAAAAATTAGTAAAGAAACATTACACTGGTTGGGGACGTTTGTCTGAACGATTGATCAATGGGATCAGAGACAAAAAAACGAATAAAACGATCCTTGATTATCTGATCGATGATGATGATTTTCCTTACAATCGTAATCGCAACTTTATGCAATTGATCAATGATGACAGTCTATCGTTCAAAGAAGAATTAGCAAACGAACTGGCTTTGGCAGGCAATCAGTCATTACTAGAAGTGGTCGAGGCGCTCCCAGGCAGCCCAGCGATCAAAAAAGGTATCTGGCAAACACTTAAGATCGTTGAAGAATTGATTGAAATCATTGGCTACAACCCAAAAAATATCGTAGTTGAGATGGCTCGAGAGAACCAACGAACGAATCGTTCAAAACCACGCTTGAAAGCATTGGAAGAAGCATTAAAAAGCTTTGATAGCCCTCTATTAAAAGAGCAACCCGTAGACAATCAAGCACTTCAAAAAGACCGTTTATATCTTTACTATTTGCAAAACGGTAAAGATATGTATACAGGAGAAGCCTTAGATATTGATCGACTTTCGGAATACGATATCGATCACATCGTTCCAAGAAGCTTTATCGTGGATAACTCGATCGATAATAAAGTATTGGTATCCTCCAAAGAAAATCGTCTGAAAATGGATGATGTTCCAGGTGAAAAAGTCGTTATTCATATGAGAAGATATTGGGAAAAATTATTGAGAGCCAATTTGATCAGTGAAAGAAAATTCGCTTATTTGACTAAACTGGAGTTGACACCTGAAGACAAGGCGCGATTTATTCAACGACAATTAGTGGAAACCAGACAGATCACTAAGCATGTTGCTGCTATTTTGGATCAATACTTCAATCAACCAGAAGAAAGCAAGGATAAAGGTATTCGGATCATCACCCTAAAATCATCCTTAGTCAGTCAGTTTCGAAAAACTTTTGGCATCCATAAAGTGCGAGAAATCAACAACCATCACCATGCACACGATGCATATTTGAATGGGGTAGTAGCAATTGCGTTACTCAAAAAATATCCAAAACTTGAACCTGAATTTGTGTATGGAAATTATACTAAATTCAATTTGGCAACAGAAAATAAAGCAACGGCGAAAAAAGAATTTTACTCGAATATTCTAAGATTCTTTGAAAAAGAAGAATACTCTTATGATGAAAATGGTGAGATTTTCTGGGATAAAGCAAGACATATTCCGCAGATCAAAAAGGTCATCAGCTCACATCAAGTCAATATCGTCAAAAAAGTCGAAGTACAAACAGGTGGTTTTTACAAAGAAACGGTAAATCCGAAAGGAAAACCAGATAAACTGATCCAAAGAAAAGCTGGCTGGGATGTTTCGAAATATGGTGGATTTGGCAGTCCAGTGGTGGCTTATGCCGTTGCGTTTATTTACGAAAAAGGAAAGGCACGCAAAAAAGCAAAAGCAATCGAAGGAATCACTATCATGGAGCAGTCCTTATTTGAACAAGACCCAATTGGCTTTTTAAGTAACAAAGGATACTCAAATGTTACCAAATTTATTAAATTGCCCAAGTATACATTATATGAACTAGAAAATGGACGGCGAAGAATGGTTGCTAGCCACAAGGAAGCACAAAAAGCCAATTCATTTATTTTACCGGAAAAATTAGTGACATTGCTTTACCATGCCCAACACTATGATGAAATCGCCCATAAAGAAAGTTTTGACTATGTAAACGATCATCTCTCTGAATTTCGTGAGATCCTAGATCAGGTAATCGATTTTTCGAACAGATATACGATAGCTGCTAAAAATACAGAAAAAATCGCTGAATTATTTGAGCAAAACCAAGAATCAACTGCCCAAAATCTAGCGCAATCCTTTATCAATCTCATGCAGTTAAATGCGATGGGTGCTCCTGCAGATTTCAAGTTTTTTGATGTGATCATTCCGAGAAAACGTTATACGAGTTTAACAGAAATATGGGAATCAACGATTATCTATCAATCAATTACTGGACTACGCGAAACTAGGACAAGGATGGCGACTCTATGGGATGGCGAACAGTAATCATCAATACGCATTCGAAGTTGACCTATACGAACAATCATTTGATTTTTAAAAATGCACAAAAAATCGAGAAGATCCATCTTTCGGAAATCGACATTTTAGTGTTAGAAACAACCGATATCACATTGACGACGATGTTGGTGAAACGCCTGATGGATGAAAAAATCTTAGTGATTTTCTGTGATGATAAACGACTACCAACGGCGAAACTGCTGCCATTTTATGGAAGACATGACAGCAGTTTGCAACTGCCAAAGCAAATTCAATGGACGCCAGAGCTAAAAGGAACTGTTTGGACAGACATCATTGCGCAAAAGATCCAAAACCAGTATAACCTTTTGCAAGTAAATGGCTTTCATGAAAAAGCGGAAGCTTTATCAACTTTAAAAAATGGGTTAGAAATATTTGATCCCACAAATCGGGAAGGACATTCAGCGAGAATCTATTTTCAAACATTGTTTGGTACTAAGTTTTCGCGGGAGTCCGCTTCAGAATTAAATGCTAGCTTAAACTACGGCTATACTCTACTAATGAGCCTATTTGCAAGGGAAATCGTTAAGAATGGATGTATGACACAATTTGGCTTGAAGCATGCCAATCAGTTCAATGATTTTAATCTCGCAAGTGATTTGATGGAACCGTTTCGCCCTTTAGTGGATCAAATCGTATTTGCGTATCGAGAAAAAGAATTTCCGATTATCAAAAGAAGATTGTTTGATTTGTTCTCGGAAAAGTATCTGTATGGTAAGAAAGAAATGTTTTTGACCAACATCGTGGCTGATTATACTAACAAGGTAGTCAAGGTGTTAAACAATGATCTGAAAGGAGTTCCTCAATTTAGGATATGAGCTACCGCTATATGAGAATGATATTGATGTTTGACATGCCCACTGATACCAGTGACGACCGTAAAGCTTATCGAAGATTTAGAAAATTTTTGTTAAGTGAAGGGTTTATTATGCACCAGTTCTCTGTATACAGTAAGTTGTTGCTGAATGATACTGCGAACAAAGCAATGTTGGGACGATTAAGAACCAATAATCCTAAAAAGGGATTGATCACGTTATTGACGGTTACGGAAAAACAATTTGCACGAATGGTTTATTTGAATGGCGTGAGGGATGTTAGTACAGCTAATTCTGATCAGCGTGTGGTGTTTCTTGGGGAGGATGCAGATGATGAATCTTAATTTTCCAATACTGGATCAACCAGTAAAAATTGAAAAAGGCACATTCTTCGTTATTGAAGATGTAGCAGTATTTGCCAATCTCACTAAATGTCTTTATAGATATGAAGAAGGAGAGTTGAAATTATTCAACGACCAGTATCAAAAATTGAAAGCAACAGAAATAATGGTCGTGACGGATATTTTAGGATTCGATGTAAATTCAGCACCAGTTTTAAAATTGATCTATGCGGATCTGGAGCAACAGTTGAATGAAAAAGTTGAAGTAAAATCCATGATCGACAAATTGACCACTACGATCAGCGAATTGATCGACTACGAGCTATTGGATCATGAATTGGATTTGGAAAGTGATGAAATCACGGTATTAGAGCTGTTTAAAGCACTTGGTGTAAAAATTGAAACGCACAGTGATACCATCTTTGAGAAAATATTGGAGATATTGCAAGTATACAAATATCTATCTAAAAAGAAATTACTAGTTTTCGTCAATACATGCGCTTATTTTACGTTAAAGGAGCTATTGGAGATACAAAATTACATCTCTTTGTACAACATGGATGTTTTATTTCTTGAACCACGTAAAATTGAGGGAGTCCCTCAAAAGGTTTTAGATAAAGACTATTTTTTGACATAAAAACTATGCTAAAATGAACTTAAGAACGAATGACTTGAAGCAGTCATTCAGCATTCAAGACGAAAGTTTTGCTATGGACGAGTAGTTCGGTGATAAATCACGTAGAAAAAATTTTCTGCGAGGTTTTAGAGCTATGTTGTTTTGAATGCTTCCAAAACAGATTGATTATGATGATGCATTTGACTTGTGTTTTAGAGCTATGTTGTTTTGAATGCTTCCAAAACTCATATGATTAATCTCCTTTATGATATTGTGTTTTAGAGCTATGTTGTTTTGAATGCTTCCAAAACATTTAGAAAAAAAATAATTAATCGAGATCAGTTTTAGAGCTATGTTGTTTTGAATGCTTCCAAAACAAATGGTTAGTGAAATCATTGAACTAACAAGTTTTAGAGCTATGTTGTTTTGAATGCTTCCAAAACAGCAAGCATTAGATATTAGTAAGCAAGCTAGTTTTAGAGCTATGTTGTTTTGAATGCTTCCAAAACGAGTCGATTAGGATTAAAACGGCAACGGATGTTTTAGAGCTATGTTGTTTTGAATGCTTCCAAAACTCTTTCGCATGATTGATTCTGCCTCCTCTTGTTTTAGAGCTATGTTGTTTTGAATGCTTCCAAAACAGAGCTAGGATTGATTGCTACAGTGGGTGTGTTTTAGAGCTATGTTATTTGAATGTCTAGAGGATGAAGAATAGATGACCGAGGGGTTGTTTATTCTTTTTTTCATATAATTGGACGGCGATGCTTTCTGTTAGTAACATAAAGGAGAAGGGTGGTTGGGGATATGTTTGATTCAACGTTGATGGTTTGCTTAGATTGGCTGATGACGATTTTAAATCTTGCTTCGATCATTATTTTAGTGGTCGGTGTTTTTTTAGTATTAAAAACGTTGTTTGATTGGCGGACTTTGAAGAAAGATTATGGACAGCGAAATAGTCGCAATGCAGAGATTCGCAAATTGTTGGCTAGTTATATTTTATTAAGTTTAGAAGTTTTAGTGGTGGCAGATATCATTGAATCTGTCATCAAACCAACTTGGACAGATATTTTAAAACTTGCTTTGATTATTTTGATCCGTACGATCATTTCGTATTTCTTGAATTTAGAGATTAAAGAACAACAACGAGCGAAGGCGGGGATGACAGATGAAAGCTGAGATGATCGATGGATTGGCTCCTTATTTGGAGTGGTTAGTACTACTGATCGATCTATTTGCGATTGGGCTTCTTTTATGGGGGGCGTGGTTAGCATTGAAAGATTTTATCTTTTTCTCATTGGATAAAAAAATGGCGAAAGAAGAACGAATCTTTCAAAATAATGCGATCAAGAAGATGTTGGGCGGCTACATTCTCTTAAGCCTGGAAATCCTGATTTCAGCTGGGATCATTGAGTCAATCATCAAACCGACATTGCAGGATATCTTTCAATTGGCGGCATTGGTGGTTATCCGAACAGTTATTTCGTATTTCTTGAATAAAGAAATTGGTTCAGTAGAAACACAATAAGTAAGGGGAAAACTGTTCTCATTTCCTCTAAATCCCATGGAGCAGTTGAAGTAAATACTTCGAAAAATAGACCAAAGAGAGTGGAACAAAAGTAAGAAACACTTTTGTCCCACTCTTTAAAAACGAATAAACGGTGGGAGCAGAAGCAACTCCTTCTTAAATAAGCCGAAATTCACAAAAATTTGAAAAGTAATTTTCGTTCATTTCTTTTTATTTCTCGGAGTTAAACACTTCTGTCTCAGCCTCTCTTTTTATGCCTTGAGATGTTATTAAGGATTGTTACTGAAATAAATAGGCAATAGTGGACATCTTAAACCAAGGCTTGAAATATCACTTTACAGCTAAGACGATCGCTTTTTCAATGGTATCGACAGAAACAGGTATGATACCGGAAAAAGGGATAGCATCTGGTGTATAAAGTGTACGTTCACACAAGATCTTGGTATTTTCTTTTGTTGCGAGTGTTTTCAACTCTTCGGTAAGTTGATTATAGATAGTGGGTTCTACATGAAGGATACAGGTAGTTACTTTTTCCAAAGCCTCGCGATAAATCAAATAGCGAACATCTGAGTTAGTGACGATATAGATATGAAAGCGAGATTTGTCGAGACGTAAAATGCCACTTAGTTCAATAATAAATGCATCTAAACTATTATTATTGATTCTTAGATCATAAGGTAATCGTGCTTGCCATTGTTGAAATAAAGGAAGTACCTCTGCCAATAATCGGTGTTGTTCCTCTGATAAAAGATAAAACTTTTCTGGCATAAATAATTGATAGTTGTCCCAAGTAGAGCGCATCAAGCGGATCAATGCACGCTCGAATGCTTTATTTCCAAGAAAGGGGTAATCGAAATGAGTTTCAAATCGGTGGATCAACTCTTTGATTTCCTGACTATCTTCAATAAAGACTTGATGTAATTGGCGGAAATCTTCTTCGATTGCTTCATAAGAATCAAAACCGTAATCACATAAGTTGAATAGCACTAAGACAAAATAGAATTCATCGGGTACATAATGATTTTTGAGATTCGTTTTTTCCCATATCTCTTTTACATAAGCATAGATCGGGCGCTTTTGGATTTCTTCGATGAAATGAGCATTCGTCGATAGAGGCCAAGTACGCTGACTGATATAACTAACTACTAGCCCCATACGTAGAATTTCCCGATTTTCTTTATCATAGATCCGACCGCATTTCGCTGTTAAAGAGTCAATAAAAGTTTCGACTTCGTCCCAATAATCTGGCGGTAAAGCAGGTACTTTTAGGATGCCTGTTCGATAAGCGACATTCAGGAGCAACAATCTGCGTTCGATTTCTGTAAATTTAGGGGAACAATGTTCGATCTTGATTCCGCAATCGGAAAAATAGTCAAGAACTTGCTTTTTTAATGAATAGGCTTTGCTGACAGAAACAAATTCTACTTCTGTTAATTGGATATAGTCTGGCTCTTCTTCTAAATACAACTGGACTGTTTTTAGAAATAAAGAAGGGCGAGCTAGTTGCTGCATCAAATGGAATCGTGGAACATCTGGCGTGAAATATAAAGAATAATGATCTTTATCTCTTGTTGCATAGATCACATCTGGTGCTAATTCTTTTTTCAATGCTTTGATATCGTTCAATAAAGTTGTTTTGCAGACTCGTAATAATTTTGAGGTCGTATCCAAGTCGATTTCTTTCGTTGTGTAGAATTGGCCGCAAAGAAACAATTGACGTAAAATGTTTTTTTCTAAATAGGCTTCAATCATTAAGACTCCTCCACATTGTAAATAATTGAGCAAATGCATATTAATTATGCCATGTTTCGAAAGTGAAAACATGAATATTTTTCTGAAATGTCTTTTTATTCGCTTTTTTAAGGCTTTTTTTGTTATAAAAAATGAAATAATAAAAAAATATAGAGAAAAAATGAATGTGAAAATTAAACAAATGCATAATAGAATAGATGGAGATG
>SKEH01001031.1_pt1 | contig 13430 bp, 10 predicted proteins | sample 4826571 | NCBI WGS metagenome assembly SKEH01 (sample SAMN11008814, study PRJNA524170) | human gut metagenome | biome: Human fecal sample; material: Feces; isolation source: fecal sample from pouch patient p29 | host: Homo sapiens | place: Israel: Tel-Aviv | collected 2016-09-14 | reverse complement strand
TGTAAGATGGGGGAAATAGATGATGATTGTATTAACTTATTTAGATGCTTATCAAACAAAAAAGAAAGCTTCGTTTAACAGTATTGAAGAATTCATGCTTTCACTGAGTGGCTGTGTCACTTTACCAGATTCTTATCAAGTTTTGTCCTTAACTTATAAAGGAAAAGATATTGGCTACCGCGGTTTATTTGGTGATTTATACCGTAAGGTTTATCAAATGGATTGGTCTTCAGTTTGAGAAGAACGCGAAAAATTTTAATTGATTTTTTTATAGTTATAGTAGAATAGAGTCAAGCCTATTTTTCACCGTAAAATTTTTTTTGGCTCTGCACATTTTGATTTTAATTTTCTCTATTTGCGAGCAGAGCGAGTTCTAAACGAGACTTTCCTCCATAATAAAAGTAGCAGAAACGTTGATGTTTCTGCTACTTGGAAGATTTGAGACTTTAGGATCAAATTCTAATTGAATACGAGCTACGGACGACTGCAAAAAGATAAACATACCCTAGACGTAAGCGTCGTTGGTTAGTTTCCTATTTTGCTATTATCCGTTTAACGCTCTTTGTATCTTGATTTAGATATGGAATTCCCTAGATTTCTGAAATCATCCACTGGCTAATTTCACTTACTATCTGAATCATTAATTAAAGGAAAAATTTTTTCTTCAATCTGAGAGGCTAGAATGCTCTAGTTGCATGTCTTTATTCTAATTTATCAAGGAATCTTTTGATATTGATAGTGACGCGTGTGTGTTCACCCTTACCGATAAGTTTATCTCCTTCGTAAACTTCTATTTGGAAATGGGTGTGATGTCCATCTTTTTCAACAGCTAAAATTTTGACTTCTACTGTTTGACCAATTTTAGTAGCGGCCAAATGCTGGACAGTAATTTGAGCACCGACAGTTGTTTTTGACACATCTAAATCTTCTTCACAGTACAGAAAAGCTGCATTTTCTATAAAAGCAATCATACTGGGAGTTGATAAAATATTAAGACTGCCTGAACCCCAATTCATAGCTGAGTGTTGGGGAGTGGTGACATAAGATTTGCTGTAAATTGACATAGTTGCCTCCTTTTATTTGTAGAGAAAAAACAGTAATGTCTTGCTTATTTATTAGCTTAACTTTAACATATTTAATTTGAAATCACAATAATTTTGGAAGCGTTTCCTATAAATTCTATATTCCCATTAAAGGTTACTGTTGAAGCTTTGGAATCACATATTTTATTGCCCTTTAGTATATACAGGTTGAATCGTGATAGCAGTCTCGTGACTTATATTTGTTATTTGCTTATTAGACTAATTCATGATAATATAAATAAGATAAAAATAAGCTATAAATATAAAAAAGAGGTAAGAAAATTGGCTTTTGGAGATAATGGTCCCCGTAAGAAAACACCGTTTGAAAAATTGACTTTGATTGTTGTTATCATCATGGTTTTAGTCACTGTTGGCGCGCTTGTTCTTAGTGCACTCAGTGCTGTTATTTAAAAAGGAACGCTTACGGGCGTTTTTTTAAGCGAGTTTGAATAGGAAAATAGAATATGAGTATGTTTTTAGATACTGCCAAAGTTTCAGTTAAGGCTGGTCGCGGCGGCGATGGAATGGTTGCCTTTCGACGTGAGAAATATGTTGCTAATGGCGGTCCTTGGGGCGGTGATGGCGGCCGTGGCGGTGATGTCATTTTTGTTGTTAATGAAGGTCTGCGCACCTTGATGGATTTTCGTTATAACCGTCATTTTAAAGCCAAAGCTGGTGAGAAAGGTATGACAAAAGGTATGCATGGCCGCGGTGCAGAAAATCTTTATGTATCGGTACCGCAGGGAACCACTGTTCGAGATGCTCAAACAGGTAAGGTTATCGCTGACTTGGTCAAAAATGGACAAGAGTTTATTGTAGCCCATGGTGGTCGCGGCGGCCGCGGTAATATTCGTTTTGCGACACCTCGTAACCCTGCTCCAGAGATTTCCGAAAATGGAGAACCTGGCGAAGAGCGGGAATTGGCTTTAGAATTAAAAATTTTGGCTGATGTTGGTTTAGTTGGTTTTCCTTCAGTTGGAAAATCAACTCTTCTCAGCGTTATTACAGCTGCTAAACCCAAAATCGGAGCCTATCACTTCACAACCATTGTTCCCAATTTAGGTATGGTGCGTACCAAGTCGGGAGATTCTTTTGCCGTAGCTGATTTACCGGGATTGATAGAAGGTGCCAGTCAAGGTGTTGGTTTAGGGACACAATTTCTGCGGCATATTGAGCGGACACGTGTTATCTTACATGTCATTGATATGTCGGCTAGTGAAGGCCGCGATCCTTACGAAGATTATTTGGCTATCAATAAGGAATTGGAGACCTATAATCTACGTTTATTAGAACGTCCGCAAATTATTGTTGCTAATAAGATGGACATGCCCCAAGCGGCAGAGAATCTTGAACAATTTAAAGAAAAATTAGATGCCAACTATGGTGAATTTGATGACAAGCCTCAAATTTTTCCTATTTCAGGTATTGCTCATCAAGGATTAGATGCGCTTTTAGATGCTACGGCTCAGCTTCTGGATCAGACAGATGACTTTTTGCTTTACGATGAATCGGATATGCAAGAAGAAGCTTATTATGGTTTTGAGGAAGAAGAAAAAGCCTTTGATATTTCGCGCGCGGATGATGCTGCTTGGGTGCTGTCTGGTGAAAAACTAGAAAAACTCTTTGTCATGACAAATATGGAACGTGATGAAGCTATTATGAAATTTTCGCGCCAGTTGCGTGGCATGGGAGTTGACCAAGCTCTTCGTGAGCGTGGCGCCAAAGATGGAGATATTGTCCGCATTGGTAACTTTGAATTTGAGTTTGTAGATTAACGTTGGAAGCATATCTAAGTACTAAAGTACTTGATATGCAAACGGCAGCCACTATGATGATCTGCCTGCCAACCTTACTAATTACGTCAAGTCAGTAATATTGACTGACTTGACTGCATGTCGTAACACTTTTACGGTAATTACAGAGTTTAAATGAGTAATGAGTAAATAGCAAGTTCTATGAAACTTGCCTAACGCGCTTACTAGTTCGAAAAATGATTATGATCGAAACTCTTTTCTTACGTCGTGGTATGAAGTGCAACAAAAATAGTGTGTCAGTTACTAAAATAGGAGGATTACTATGGGAGATAAACCCATATCTTTTAAAGATAAAGATGGTAATTTTGTTTCGGCTGCCGATGTTTGGAATGCTGAAAAATTGGAGAAACTTTTCAATAAGCTCAATCCTAATCGCAAATTACGCTTGGAACGAGAAAAATTGGCTAAGGAGAAAGATGAAGTTAAACCATCTGAAACGACTTAGTCAAGAGAATGGTCAGTGGTCTGTCCCATTCTCTTTTTAGTCTAGATTCACTAATTCTGTTTGATTTAATTTGTAGTGTTTATTAACGACTTCATCTATAAATTGTCTATCGTGCGATACGCTGACAATACAACCCGGAAAATCCTTGAAAAGCTGTCGAATAAGAGGCTGACTAGTTGGTGAAAAGTGACGAGTTGGCTCGTCCAGCAACAGGACATTGTTGCCTTTCAAAACAATTTTGGCTAAAAAGAGTTTAGCCTTCTGACCGCCCGATAAGCTTGCAACAGAGTGCGTGATTTCATCTCGTGTGAATTGGAGACTAGCTAGAAGATTACGGCAAGATTCTTCGCCCGCACTTTCTTTGAGAAATTGCAGAGCAGACAGCTTACCATCCAGCAACTCTTCGTAGTTTTGTGGCATATAACAGATAGATAGATCTGATTTTGTGGTTAACTCGGTAAGAACCTCTTTAAGCAGGCGCGTCTTGCCAATTCCATTTTGTCCTGTGATAACCAGCTTATCCTGACCGCGAATGTCAAAATTAATTACTTGTCCTGTCGGCAAAGGACGATTTTCCCAATGCAGTAGAACTTTGTTGGCAGGTAAAGATTTAACTTTCGTGAAAAAGAGGTTAATAGCATCCATATCCTGCGGAATTTCCGTGAAGTTTTTGGCCTCCTTGGCGTAGCGTTTTTCCTGAGACAGGACATTTTTCATTTTCTTGGCCAGCAGCCGACCTGCAACATCATTTTTGGTGTTGCGCAGTTGATGTTCCACACTCTGATGAATGTGGTGGTGGCGTGCCATTTTTTTGGTATGTTCCTCACGTTCTTTTTGCGCGACTTGAAGCTGCTTATTAAAGCTATTCTTTCGCCAACTTTTGTAGTTCTTATAGTTTCCTTGGAAATAGCTGGCGCGGGGCTTTTGGCGTTTCTTGAGCAATTCCAAATGAAGGATAGCAGTAGCACATTTCCTAAGTAGTGCTTCATCATGAGAAATGAAAATAATGGTTTTGTTTGTCTGGCTGATAAAATACTCCAGCCAAGTCATTGTGTCCAGATCCAAGTCACTAGAAGGCTCATCAAAAAGAAGTAAGTCAGGATTGTAGGCAAGCATTTTTAGCAGCTGAAGTTTTAATTTCTCTCCGCCAGAAAGACTAGAAATGATCTGGACATCGTCGTCAAATCGCTGACTGTCAAACTAAAACGCTCTGCCATTTGATAAAAAAGATTAAAATCAAAAAGGTCAAAATCTATATCATGGTAAATATAGTTTTTAATGGTTAGAGTTAAATCTTTCTCTTCCATGTTTTGTGGCAAGTAACCGATTCGGTTAAAACTATTCTGAATAGTACCTGTCACATCAGCGTAGTTGCCAATCAGCTCAGGGCTGAGTATAGTCTTGAGGAGAGTAGACTTACCGGTCCCTTCCTCCCCGATAATAGCTAATTTCTCACCAGAATTGACGACTAAGGACAAATCTTTAACGAGTATTTGTAGATCTTTTTGGTGCGTAATGGTAAGATTTTGAATCTGTAACATAGAATCTGCCTTTCTTTTTCAAACAATAAAAACCACTACTTTATCTAGTAGGGCTTCTTTTATGTCATCAAAAATAGCAGTAGTCTATACCTTTTGAAAATTAAGATAATAGGTCATTGACATCACTTTTAGTACTGCCTGTGGTTTGTCGCCTAGTCTCATTTTGATTTTCGTTAAGTATTAGTTGCAGTTTTTCAGATTTTGGTGCACACAAAAAATTCTTCTAGATAAAGTAATCCAATATGAAGAATTTTAGTTTTTCAATGCACCTTACCTCCAAATGATTTGTTCTTAGTGTACCAATATTTAAAAGAAAGTGCAAGAAAAGAGTGAGTTTTCTGATTGGTATCAGCAAAATTCCATAAAATTTTACATAATATGTAGGAACACGGATTTTAGTTTATAAAAACAGTTCCGACAGTTAAAAAGCAAGACCGATAATGTCTTGCTTTTTAACTTAGTAAGGGTGCAAGTCAGTCCACAATAGTGGCAAACATTGACAGTTAGAGATATAAAAAATTGATTTAAAAAGTTCCGACGTAAAAGCTCTCAGTTCGATATTAAGTGAGAGCTTTTACTAGTAAGGTGTTTAGCAAAGTCTTATAGGACTTTGCATAGTTTAGCTAGTGACTTTAGTCACAGATAAACTTAACACGTTAGACATTCAACACTTTATCCAGGAAGTCTTTGAGACGTGGGTGCTGTGGGTTATCAAAGATTTCTTCGGGTGAGCCATCCTCAAGAAATTGACCGCCATCAGTGAAAATCACACGGTTGGCCACTTTGCGGGCAAAACCCATTTCGTGTGTTACGATAAGCATAGTCATACCTTGCTCAGCTAGGTCTTTCATAACATTGAGAACATCGCCAACCATTTCAGGGTCAAGGGCAGAAGTTGGTTCATCGAAAAGCATGATATCTGGGTTCATGGCTAAGCTGCGTGCAATGGCAACACGTTGTTTTTGGCCGCCAGAAAGGCTGTTAGGATAGGCTTGGGCTTTATCCGAAAGTCCAACTTTTTCTAGAAGTTCCATGCCATGCTTTTGTGCTTCTTCCTTGGATTCTCTGCCAAGTTCGATAGGAGCAAAAGTGACATTATCAAGAACAGTCATATGTGGGAAAAGATTAAAGTGTTGGAAGACCATACCGATATTTTCTCGTGCCTTGTCAACATTGGTCGATGGATCTGACAATTTATAACCATCTACAATGACCTCGCCGCTAGTGACTGTTTCAAGGAGATTCAAGGTCCGAAGAAAAGTTGATTTTCCTGATCCTGAAGGACCGATGATGCACACCACATCTCCCTCGTTAAATTGGACGTCAATCCCTTTGAGGACTTCATTTTTACCAAAGGATTTATGTAAATCCTGAACATCAATTTTTAGGTCAGTCATTATTTAATCCTCTTTTCTAAACGTTTTGCTAGGCGGGTTAAGAGCGTGATAATCACAAGATACATGATGGCTAAGATAGCATACATGCGGAAAGATTGGTAATTACGTGCAATAATGATCTTTCCTGCTTGGAAGAGCTCAATCAGTCCAATCGCTGAAATAATGGTTGTATCTTTCAATGAAATAACAAATTGGTTGATAAAGTTAGGCAGCATTAATTTAAAAGCTTGCGGCAAGATAATTCGTTTCATTGTTGTCTTATATGAAATCCCTAAACTGCGGCTGGCTTCCATTTGTCCGCTAGGAACAGCTTCAATACCGCCGCGAACGATTTCGGCAATATAAGCACCACCATTTAAAGTAAGGGCAATTGTACCAGCGACAAAGTCGTTGATTGGGCTTTGATGACCAGTGATAGATTCAATGAGATTAGGAATACCCCAGAAAATGAAGGCTGCAACAATCATTAATGGGATACCGCGAACCACATCAACAAAGATAGAAGCGATGATTCGAAGTGTCTTATAAGGACTGACACTCATCATACCAAAGAGAATGCCAACAATCATGGCCAGAGCAAAAGATAAAATCGCTAAGCTTAGAGTCGTTCCTAACCCTGATAATAATTGCTTGTAGTTGTTTGAAAGCAGTCCAAAGATGGTAGACTCATCAACACTTGATTCTGATTTAGCATCCTTTTTCTTATCAGAAAGGTATTTATTGATAATTTTATCGTACTGACCGGATTTCTTCAGAGCTGCTAAACCATTATTGAACATTTGAATCAATTCAGGACTGCTGCCTTTTTTAACCGCAAAGCCATATTCACCAGATTTTTCTCCAGGAATTGGTGTTTCAAACTTGCGGCCTTGCTGGATAGCATATTTTAGAACTGCTTCATCATCCATGAGTGCATAGATAGAACCTGAATTTAAACTGTCATACATGGTTGATGCTTCGTCAAACGACTTCAGTGTGTAACCATATTTTGCCTTATTTTTTTCGAGGAAGGTATAAGAAGCAGTACCGTTTTTAGCGCCGACTTTTTTGCCTTTCAAATCTTTGTAGGATATGACATTGCTTCCTTTACGGACAGCTAGTAAGGTATTTGATGTGTAGTAAGGATCGGAGAAATCAAAAATTTTCTTGCGATCATCGGTAATAGACATCCCTGCCATAACGGCGTCAGCTTGGCTGGATTGGACAGTATTGAGAGCAGCATCAAATCCAGGATTTTCAGTTTTGATTTTGAAGCCTTGCTGCTTAGCAATAGCTTTGATTAATTCAACATCAATACCAACGTATTGGCCAGCATCGTTTTGGAATTCAAAGGGTGCAAAAGAAGAGTCCATAACAACCTTATAGCTGCTTTTAACAGGTTTTGCCTTAGCTTTAGCATCGCCAGTCTCTTTGGTTTTGCTTTGCCCATCAGTTTTAGATTTAGCAGAAATCCATTTCGTCATGATTTCATCATAGCTGCCATCGGCCTTCATCTTTTTCAGTGCTTTGTTGAAATCTTTGATGAGATATTCGTATTTGCTGCCTTTTTTAACCGCAAAAGCAAAGCTTCCGATAGACTCGCCATCCATTTCAATACGAAGATTTTGTCCTTGATTAATAGCGTATTGAGCGACAGCTTTATCATCCATAACGGCATCTACAGAGGCAGACTCTAAGCTGTTGTACATGGAATCGCCAGTGTCAAAGGATTTTATTTTGTAACCATATTTATCTTGATGTTTTTCAAGAAAACTTTGAGCAGCGGTACCATTCTTAACCCCAACCATTTTTCCTTTTAATTGACTGTATTTGGTAATCTTGTCTTGTTTACGAGTAGCGATAACGATTTTCGTATCATAGTAAGTGTGGGAAAAGGTAAAGACTTTTTCACGTTCCTTAGTGACAGTTGTCCCTGCCATAAGAGCATCTGCCTGTCCTGATTGAACGGCATTGACAGCTGCATCAAAACCCGGGAAAGTCATTTTGTAGTTCCAACCACTCATTTCAGCGGCCTTTTTAATAATATCCACATCAATTCCTTTATAGACCTGATCACTGTCTTTAAATTCAAATGGAGCATAGGTTGAATCTGATACAATTTTAACTGTGTCAGCGGATACCTTGGCACCAAACATAAAGATTACTGATAAGATTCCCAGCATCAGAGCTTTAAATTTGTTCTTCATGTTAATCCTTTCTACAAACTTCTATATAAATATGATATAAAATTATAGCAGAATTCTATTATTTAAGCAAGAACAATATAGACTGTTATGTAAGGAAATGTAACATGTATTATTAACTGTAAAGCGATTGCAGAAATAAAAAAGGTTTGGTATAATTGTATTATTTCAATAAAACAACAAGGAGAGACAAATGTCTAAGAAAAGAATGTTAGAAAGTTACACTCACCGTTATGAACATTTCCCAGCTTGGCTGACCATTCTAATTGCCTGTGTCATGGTTGTTCTATTTTTTCTTTTGGGGCAACTAGGAGGCGGATTTTTAGTTGGTTTGCTGAGTGTGCCTTTCATTGTTCTAAAACCGGAGATGGCTAATAGTTTTTTTAATTCTATTTTTTTTCAATTGGGTTTGTTTATTTTTGTGGCGCTGATAAATTTTGCTTGGGTCAAATGGTATGAGAAGCGATCAATTGCCAGTTTAGGATTTTTCAAGAAGCAATGGTTTCTTGAAATCCTCAAGGGATGGGGAGTTGGAATGGGAATTTTTTCCTTTGCTTTTTTGTTGACTTATCTGTTTAGTGGTGTGGAGTTGCAGGTTATTGATTTTTCTGGAACAGCTGTTCTTTATATCTTATCAATTATCCCATTTTGGTTTATTCAGAGTGGGACAGAAGAGTTGCTGACACGCGGTTGGCTCTTGCCGATTATCAATAAGCGCAGTAATTTGCCTGTAGCTATTGGAATTTCCAGCAGTCTGTTTGGACTCATGCATTTGGCTAATAGCCACGTCACAGTCTTTTCAATTATGAGCATTATTTTATCTGGAATTTTTATGGCACTGTACATGCTGAAAACAGATAATCTTTGGGGAGTAGCAGGTCTTCACGGAGCCTGGAATTTTACGCAAGGCAATATCTTTGGAGTTGCGGTTAGTGGGATGGATACAGGCAGATCACTGTTTCGTTTTGTGAATAAGGCTAATGCAGCAAAGTGGGTCTCAGGCGGCCAGTTTGGGACAGAAGGTAGCCTATTAACCAGTCTTGTTCTTCTTGTAGGAATTATCGTGCTTGTTCTTTTGCTCAAGAAAGACCTGACTGTCAAAAGGCCTTAAACTGTAATGTGTCTGGCAATAGTAGAACTGTGAAAAATAATGGTTTATTTTATTATCAGCCTTCAATCATTGTTAGTATAATAGTTGACTGGTATGGGAGAGCTGCACAGAACTCTGTTTTATTTATAAGAGTTTTGTGCAGCTCTCTTTTTTTCTTTTAGCTTTTTCTTGTGATAAAATAGAGAGTAGAAAACGAGGTAAATACATCATGATAGATAGGAAAGATAATAACCAGTTTCATCTGGTTTCAAAATATGAGCCGTCTGGTGATCAGCCTGAGGCCATTGAGGCTTTGGTTGACAATATTGAAGGTGGTGAGAAAGCGCAAATTCTCAAAGGGGCGACTGGAACGGGGAAAACCTATACCATGAGCCAAGTTATTCAAAAAGTCAATAAACCAACTTTAGTCATCGCTCATAATAAAACTCTAGCTGGTCAGCTTTACGGTGAATTTAAAGAATTTTTCCCAGATAATGCAGTTGAGTATTTTGTTTCTTACTATGATTATTATCAGCCTGAAGCCTATGTGCCATCAAGTGATACCTATATTGAAAAGGATAGTTCAGTTAATGATGAGATTGATAAGCTCCGACATTCGGCAACATCTGCCCTTTTGGAACGCAATGATGTCATTGTCGTAGCATCCGTCTCCTGTATTTATGGTTTAGGGTCACCCAAGGAATATGCAGATAGCGTGGTTAGTCTGCGGCCCAGTCAGGAGATTTCTCGCGACCAACTGTTAAATGATTTGGTAGATATTCAGTTTGAGCGCAACGATATTGATTTCCAGCGGGGACGTTTTCGTGTGCGCGGCGATGTGGTGGAAATTTTTCCAGCATCACGTGATGAACATGCTTTTCGTGTGGAATTTTTCGGTGATGAGATTGATCGTATCAGAGAAATTGAGAGTTTAACAGGTCGTGTTCTTGGTGAAGTAGATCACTTGGCTATTTTTCCAGCGACTCACTTTATGACTAACGATGAGCACATGGAAGTGGCTATTGCCAAGATTCAAAGGGAAATGAAAGAGCAAGTCAGGCTTTTTGAAGCAGAAGGGAAATTGATTGAAGCACAGCGCATTCGCCAAAGAACAGAGTATGATGTGGAAATGCTGCGGGAGATGGGCTATACTAGCGGCGTTGAAAACTATTCGCGTCATATGGATGGCCGCAGTGAAGGCGAACCGCCTTATACACTTCTTGACTTTTTTCCAGAGGATTTCCTCATCATGATTGATGAAAGTCACATGACTATGGGGCAGATTAAAGGTATGTATAATGGTGACCGATCGCGCAAGGAGATGTTGGTCAACTATGGTTTTCGTCTGCCAAGTGCGCTGGATAATCGACCGCTGCGTCGAGAAGAATTTGAAAGCCATGTCCATCAGATTGTCTATGTTTCAGCAACACCAGGTGACTATGAGATGGAGCAGACGGACACGGTTATTGAGCAAATTATCCGTCCGACTGGTCTCTTGGACCCAGAAGTGGAAGTTCGGCCAACCATGGGACAGATGGATGATCTGCTGGGTGAAATCAATACGCGTGCTGATAAAGGCGAGCGGACCTTTATTACAACCTTAACCAAGAAAATGGCGGAAGATTTGACTGACTACCTCAAGGAAATGGGGGTCAAGGTCAAGTACATGCATTCTGACATCAAGACTCTGGAACGTACTGAAATTATCCGCGACCTTCGTTTAGGTGTTTTTGATGTTCTTATCGGTATCAATTTGCTGCGCGAAGGTATTGATGTGCCAGAGGTTAGTCTGGTTGCCATTCTTGATGCAGACAAAGAAGGTTTTCTCCGCAATGAACGTGGTCTTATCCAGACCATTGGACGGGCTGCGCGCAACAGTCAAGGACATGTTATTATGTATGCTGATACTGTGACGCAGTCCATGCGCCGCGCTATTGATGAGACCCACCGCCGCCGCCAAATCCAAATGGCTTACAATGAAGAGAATGGTATTATTCCACAAACCATCAAAAAAGATATCCGCGATCTTATCGCGATTACAAAAGCAAATGACTCTGAAGTGGCTGAGGAGGCTGTGGATTATAATGCAATGACCAAATCTGAACGTCAAGAAGCCATCAAGAAACTGCAAAAACAAATGCAAGAAGCAGCTGAACTGCTTGATTTTGAACTGGCTGCTCAAATCCGCGATATGGTTTTAGAATTGAAGGCGATGGATTAGATAGGAGCATAGTATATGTTTAGATTAGTAAATGGTAGAGAAGATTATTTGGAATTTTCACATTACACATTATATTGATGGCAATAATTTAGCGGTGAGGTGAGGCAAAGAGTAAGGGATTTGCGAAATGAGCTATTTATTGACGCCATGTAAAAAAGTCAGATGCTATGTTTTCTAAAACAATGACAAAAAGATTGGTTAAGGTAATTGGTGTCAGTCTTGTCTGGTTAGTGCTTTTTGGACTGTAGGCTTGTCCCATGATTTATTTAGCAAATACTTGGGTGAAAAGGCATGATTATCGCAGGCAACCGGCAGTCTACTGAATATTGTGGGATTAGTGGTACTCGCTTATACACATCAGGATTTGACTAGGAAAACATTTCAGGTCAAACAAAAACAGCTGTTTTGGCTCTATGTCATCTTAATTTTAGCTGCTATCAGCCTGCCTTGGCATTACCATTGGACTGATTTACCAGTGACCTATTATTTGCTGTTTACAACGGTGTCAGTCATCTGCATCTGGCAGGATTACCTTATTTTCGGTCTTTTTCAGCGCTATTTACAGCAAGAATTATCTTTTAAGTGGCGAATCGTTTTTTATCGTTTTTGTTTATATCGGGACATTTTCTTTATATTTCACATTTTGGAAACAGTCCTTTAATGGCTATCTTGACCTTTTTTATGGCTTTACTTTTTACTTATCTCAAGGAAAAGGCTCAAACCCTGTATTGGCCACTTTTTCTTCACTTAATGTTTTACTTTGTAACAGCTTAGAGAAATATTTGAGCATCAAAAAATATTTTTAGAAATAGGTGAAAAAACACTGTAAAATGAGCTAATATTCAAAAATGCTACGGAAAGTAGCAGTAATTTTGGCAAATGTTATCAGTAGTTGCTTGTTTGCCATGTTTTTTTCGATTAGACTTGGCTTGTTCATTAATGACAAATAATTTTTAGGAGGAAAATGATTATGACATTTGAAACACGTTTACGTGATTATCGGAAACAATTAGGTTTATCGCAAGAAAAATTAGCGGAGGAGCTCCATATTTCCAGACAAGCTATTACCAAATGGGAGTCAGGTGCAGGAACACCAGATGTTGTCAATTTAATGGCTCTTTCTGACTTTTTTCAAGTTTCAATAGACCAATTGCTCTTTGGCAAAGAAGCTAATCGCCAGTCGAAAGACTTTATTTATGAAAGTAGTACTGAATATGATATTGATGGGGAAAAAGATTTTGACATTCAGTTAGGTGGTGCCTATCAAATTAGTATGCAAGCTGTAGAGAGTGAAAAAGTTAAAGTTAAACTTCTCAGTAATACTTTAAATCAATTGGAAGAACACTTTAAAATTAAAATTGACGATGTTAAAAATAAGATTGATATTGATTTAAAGAGGTTAGGAGATATGACAGAAGCCATTGCTAAGGAGAATCTAAGGATTGCAGTTTTTCTGCCTGAAAAATATCTTGGGAAAATTGAACTTGCAGTTAATTGCAGAGAATTAATACTCACTAATATCTGTTGTCATCGTTTTGAATTGAGTGGAAAAGTTTCAACGATTACTGTTGATGGCGGTGTCGGAGAAATGGAATTTGATAGCAATTTAGATATGTTTATCGATATTCTATCTCATCAAGGTGAGATTGCCCTCAAT
>SKEH01001029.1_pt1 | contig 13435 bp, 13 predicted proteins | sample 4826571 | NCBI WGS metagenome assembly SKEH01 (sample SAMN11008814, study PRJNA524170) | human gut metagenome | biome: Human fecal sample; material: Feces; isolation source: fecal sample from pouch patient p29 | host: Homo sapiens | place: Israel: Tel-Aviv | collected 2016-09-14 | reverse complement strand
AAACTATATTGCTCCATTTGCCGTTTAATTTCTTGATGGACAAGTGGATGCGTTAAATCATTAAGTTTTTTTAGTTTAGCTTTATCATTGAAAACTATTTCGCCTAACTGACGCCGATTAATTGTTTGATCATCATTGAGGATATTAGTTCCAAAACAAGCAACTACTGCATTATAGCCACTTTGACCTACTTCCATTATCTGGTGCGCAATCAAATCTGAATCAATAATTGGAATATTTTTCTTTTTAAAAAAGTCATCAGCTGTACTTTTACCACTGGCAATTCCACCAGTTAAGCCTAAAAAATATGTCATTTGTATAACACCTGACAATGCGGACAAAAGGTCGTGCCGCGTCCGTTTACCTTAATCTTTTCTAAAACTGTGCCGCAATTACTGCACTCTTCACCAGCATGTCCATAAACTTGCAACATATTCTGGTAGCCACCAATATCACCATTTGCATCTAAATATGTATGAACTGTCGTGCCGCGTTCCTTAGTTGCAATAGTAATTGTCTGGTTAATATTGTGATATAAATCTGCCACCTTATCAGCTGGAATCGATTTTGCACTGCTTAAAGGATGAATTTTACTTTGCCAAAGGACTTCATCAACGTAAATATTTCCTAATCCACAGACTATCGTTTGATCCAAGAGAGCATTTTTAATATTCTTCTTTTTTCTACTTAAAGCGCCAGTAAAATATTTTAAATTAAATTCAGCAGTATTAGGTTCCGGTCCCAGATGCCTAATTCCAGTAGTCTGTCTTTCAGTACCAGTTTCTACCAAGTGCATCCTGCCAAACTTTCGCACATCATCATAGCGTAAAGCTGTCCCATCTGTAAAAATAAATTCTACATGCTCATGCTTTCCTTTAGGCGCATCAGGAGTTACTAAATGGTACTTTCCTTCCATTCGTAAATGCGAAACCATCGTTAGATCATCGTTGAACCTAAAAAGTAAATATTTACCATAACGATCAATTTTTAAGATCTTTTTATTAGTTAGTTTTTTTATAAATTCATCTGGATCGTTAACTACAATCTTAGGATACCAGAGAATAATCTTAGCAATTGTCTTGCCTTTAACTAGAGGCGTTAGCGTTCGTCTAACGGTCTCAACTTCTGGCATTTCTGGCATTAAATCACCTACTTTTATTTTGCATCATACCAATTATGGCCCCAGTTAGAATCAGCAATTAATGGCACATCTAATTTTACTGCTGATTGCATAACATCTGGAACAATTTTCTTAATTGTATCTAACTCTTCTTTTGGTACATCAAAAATTAATTCATCGTGCACTTGTAAAACCATTTTAGTCTTTAAATGAAGTTCATCAAGTTTTTTCTGCATATTGATCATTGCAATCTTAATAATGTCAGCTGCTGATCCCTGAATTGGTGAATTGATTGCAGTTCTTTCTGCAAAACTTCTCACATTAAAGTTCTTTGAATGAATATCTGGTAAATAGCGTCTTCTATGCATAATTGTTTCTGCATAGCCGTTCTCACGAGCTTTTTTAATCGCTTCATCCATATAATCCTTAATTTGTGGATATTGTTCAAAATAGTTTTCAATAAAAGTCTTTGCTTGTTTGCGGCTAATGCCTAAGTTCTTAGATAAGCCATAGTCAGAAATCCCATAAACGATTCCAAAATTAACAGCCTTAGCATGTCTACGCATTAAAGGCGTTACTTCATCAGGCGAATCTAAGTGGAAGATCTTCATAGCGGTGTGAGCGTGAATATCGTAGCCAGACTTAAACGCCTCTTGCATATGTTCATCCCCAGAAACATGAGCTAAAACTCTTAATTCAACCTGTGAATAGTCACAAGAGAAAATATAGCCATCCTTAGTTGACGGAACAAAAGCTTTTCTAATCTGCTTTCCTTCATCAGTTCTAGTTGGAATATTCTGTAAATTAGGATCTACTGAAGAAAGACGACCTGTTGCAGTCAAAGTCTGTAAATAACGAGTATGTATTCTGCCATCAGGCTGAATACAATCAAGTAGCCCTTTAACATAAGTATTTTGAATTTTAGCAATTTGACGATAGTCCAAAATTTCTGAAACTATTGGGCTCTTCATCTTTAATTGTTCTAATACCTCAACAGATGTTGAATAGCCTGTCTTGGTCTTTTTAATTGGTGGCAAGTTTAGCTTTTCAAAAAGAATGTGACCTAATTGCTTAGGTGAATTCAAGTTAAACTCTTCACCAGCTTGTTGATAAATTTTCTGCTCTAATTCTTGTAATTTAATGGCGAATTCATTACCAAGTTGATTCAAAACTGATGCTTCAACCTTAATCCCAGTAATCTCCATCTTTGCTAAAACAAAAGCAACTGGAATTTCGATTGTTTCATATAAGTCATCTTGTTCATGATCTTTTAATTTTGCAAGAAGCGGCTCTTTTAGCTTTTCAATTACAGCAACCTTAGCTGCTAAATGCTCAAAGAAGACATCATCTTCAGGCACAGCCTGCTTTTTGCCTTTACCATAAACTTCAAGATCAGTTTTTACCGAATAATCATCATATAAATGAGCTACTTCGCCGAGATCGTTAGAATTATTTTCATTATTAACTAGATAAGAAGCAAGAAGCATGTCATAGTCTAAGCCTTCTGACTTAATATCTAATCGATGTAAGCCAACATAGGTTCTTTTAATATCAAAAACATTTTTCTTGATATCTTTATCTTCTAATATTTGACGAAGTGGGGCTTCTTGCAATAAAACTGCATCTTTAGAAACGTAAATCTTATTGCCAACTTTTAATGAAAATCCTTCAATTGGAGCTAAGTGATAATTATCCCCAAGCATTGCTAAATAGAAAGTTACTTCTTTTTCATTAATTTTTTCTAGTTCAACAATATTTTCTTTTGTTAATTCAAGGTATTCATATTTTTCAATTTCTTGTTTATTGCTATCAGTACCAGATGTACCTAATTCAGATAGAAATTTCTTAAATCCTAATCGCTCATATAAATTACGCAGATCTTCAATGTTTGGATCTTGAAGTTTAGTATCAGCTAAAGTAATTTCAACAGGAGAATCGCGATCAATAGTTGCTAATTTTTTAGCTAAAAATGCCTTATCTTTATCATTGATTAAATTCTCTTTTAACTTGGACTTCTTCATTTCATCCACATGTTCGTAAAGTTTTTCAACTGAACCATACTTTTGAATTAAGCGTGAAGCAGTCTTAGGACCGACCTTTGTTACACCTGGATAATTATCAGAATTATCGCCCATTAATGCCTTCATATCAATGAACTCTGTCGGAGTAACACCATTAACTTCTTTCATATGTTCCGGAGTGTATGCTTCGGTATCACCGACCCCATTTTTAGTGATTAATACAGTAGTTTTATCAGAAGCAAGCTGAGTTAAATCACGGTCTCCGGTAACAATATCAACTGTATATCCTGCATCCTCTCCCATTTTCGCAAGAGTCCCAATAATATCATCTGCTTCATAATCTTTTAGTTCGTAACTTTTTATTCCTAAGTCTTTAAGCAGTTCGCGAATTACAGGTAATTGCTCTGATAATTCACTTGGAGTCTTTTGTCGACCACCTTTATAATCTTGATACATTTTAGTTCTAAAAGTAACTTTTCCTGCATCAAAGGCTACTAATACATTAGTCGGCTGAGTCTGCTTTATAATTGCATCTAGCATATTCTTAAAAGTAAAAATTGCATTTGTATGCAAACCGTCTGGACTAGTAAAACGGTCAAGTTGACGGTATAAAGCATAAAAGGCACGAAAGGCCACTGAATTCCCGTCAATTAAAAGTAATTTCTTTTGTGCCATATTTTTCTCCTTAAATAAAAAAACTGTCAAATTAGTCTCTTAACTATTTTAACAGTTTTTTATACATGATTTAATTATCTACATTCTTTTAGTCATTAAATACTAAAAGCGATTATTTTTGTCTCTACATCATTTTCCTTATAAGTATCTATTCGCTTTTATTTGCTTGGGTAAACTTAAGAAAAATAGCAATAATAATCAAAACAAGAACCAGTAAGAAAATATAAGCTAAATGTGTACCATGAGCTGTTGGAATTGCGCCTTTTGAACCAGCATTTCTTTGCGCAAATGCTACAAAAGCAGCCGTTATTGAAGTACCAACCGCACCAGCAAATTCTTGTAAAGTATTCAAAATTGCATTTCCTTGAGTTACTTCACTTTTTTCTAGATTGTCTAATGCATCTGTCATAACGCATCCCATCATCATTCCCATTCCGCCCATATAGAAAATATAGACAAATAGAATAAGAAGATTACTTAAGCGACTTGTAAAAATGGTAAAGATAAGTAGCTCTAATAACATGAAACTAGAACCAATTAAAATTGGTCTTCGTGCACCATACCGGTCTAGCAAACTTCCTCCAAAAGGTGCTAAAAATGCACCTGCAAAACCTGCTGGTAAAACGACTAATCCCGCAATCAAGGCAGAATTGCCATTAACTAATTGAATATAGTTTGGTAATAAAAACGCATTTCCTAACGAAATGATCTGTATCAAGAAAAAGCCCACAGCATGAGCTGCAAAGAACTTATTTTTGAACAAACTTAAATCTAAAATCGGATCATTAATTTTTCTTGAACGATAAATAAGCAATCCTAACGAAATTAAAGCAATCAAAATAGCGCCTAAGCAATCAAGTGCCAAATAATTACCAGTACTTAAATTACTGAATCCTAAAATCATCCCGATAAAGAAGACAGCTATCAATACAATACTCAAAAGGTCAAACTTAACTTCACGCAATTCTGATTTTTGTTTAATTCCTATAATACCAAGTACTAAAGAAATTAAAATAAACGGAATCATAATGTAAAAAATCCAGCGCCAACCTAAATGAGTTACTACTAACCCACCAAAAGTTGGGCCTAGAGCTGGCGCAATACCGGTGATCATATTTCCAACACCCATCATTACCCCGACTCTACTCTTTGGAACCTGCTCCATAATGATATTAAACATTAATGGTAGAGCAATTCCCGTTCCTAATCCTTCGACAATTCGTCCCAATAATAAAAATTCAAAATTAGGCGCACACGCTCCGATAATCAAGCCGCTTAAATACAGTAAATTAGCTATAATAAATAAACTTTTCGTCTTAAAGCGCGTCTTCAAATTAGCAGATAGAGGCACAATAATCGATATCGTCAGCAAATAGATTGAGGTTAGCCACTGAACGGTATTAGTGGTCAAATTAAATTCTTTCATCAAAGTCGGAAAGGTAATATTCATTGAAGTCTCAATAATTACACCACTAAAGGAGAGAATACCTGTCGCAAAAATTGCTGCTAAAACATGTTTAGGTATCTTTTCTCTAACCATTTGCTCTTCCTTCCCTAACTCTTTCTAGAAATAATGTAATGGTATCAATATCAGATGACGATAATTTTCCTAGAACTTCTTCATTATCTTGTTTCATATATTGCTTAATTTGGGGCACTAATTCTAAAGCAGATTCAGTCAATTGCGCATGCTTTTTTCGCTTATCTTTGGCATCATCAACTCTAATAACTAGCCCACGTTTCTCCATTCGTTGAAGCATAATTGTAGTTGTCGATCTCTTAATATTAAATTCATGCTCAATTTCATTTTGCGAAGCAGTGTTATCTTCATGATTAGATAAAAAATCAATCACTGACATTTGTACTCCAGTTACGCCTAAACTACTTGCAAAAATTTCACGTTCCCGATCAATCTGAGTAGCTGCTTGCTTAATTAACTTTTTCAGAGGTTCCATACTATCTCTCCTTATTTAGTTAGTTATCTAACGAATTCATTATAAAATAAAATCGTTAGATATCAAACAGATTTTTAGGACAAAAAAAGAATCACATCTCTGCAAATGTGATTCCTTTAAACAAGACTCTAAGCAAAAACAAATTATGGGGGAAAAGTTTTTATTTAGATTCTGCTTTTTTCGTGAAAATAGTTACTTTTTGTTGATAGTCATCTATCAACAAGTTTAAATTTTGTCGGCCCTTCCATTGTCCATAGCCAAAGACCGACATGCCCAAAGCTCCTAATACAAAGAGGACAATTCCTGCAATAAACAACCAAAGAGTTTTAGCATGGAAGTAATAAATTAATACAACTCCAATTGTACTAATCATAAAAAACAAATTAAACCAAGACTTCAAATTCTTTAACATCTTTTTTTGATAATTAACTTCGTTGACATAGCCTTTTTTTAATTCTTCAATTGTCATTACTAATCCCCTCCGAGCTTTTAATTAGTATGATAAACCTGGGTTGAAGAAACCAACTAATACACCTAAGAAGGCAACTCCAATTAAAATGATCATCGTCCAAATAGCTGAAACATGCTTTTTAGCCATTAACCACCAACATAAGAAGGTAACAATAACAGTAAGTAAACCAGGATAAATATTATCAAGTTGCTTTTGCAAATCCATAAATACACGACCACTTGAGTCACGTAGTTTCAATGAAGTCGTTACACTTACCCAGCTTGCAAGAACACCACCAACTACCATTCCACCGACAATGGAAATAGCTTTACGAATTGCCTTACCTTGAGTACCAACTAAGATATCAACAGCTTTATCACCTAATTTATATCCACGGAAGTATAAGAAACGTTGACCAAAGTAAGCAATTAAACTCCAAGCAATAATGTAGAAAATTGCACCAACTGGTGAACCATTTCTAGACATACCAAGGGCAATACCCAAAAGGATAGGAATTAAAGTACCATCAATTAATGAATCACCGATACCTGCAATTGGTCCCATCAAACCAGCACGCATATCATTGATAGTTTCGCCGTCAATCCCCTTACCATTTGCACGAGCTTCTTCCAAACTAGCTGTCGTACCAATAATAACTGAACCTAACATTGGGTTAGTGTTAAAGAATGCGGTATATGCATGAATATTTTCTTGTTGCTTTTTCTTATCAGGATATAGTTCCTTAATAATTGGCAACATTGAAGCTAAATAACCAAATGTCTGCATTTGTTCTTGAGAGAAACAAGTTAATGCTCCCCAGAACCATAAGTTAAAGGATTTATTTAAAGTCTTTTGACTAATCTTTTTCTCATCCATCATTAAATATCCTCGTCTTCCTCATCGTCATCATCTACTGGTGTATTCGTATTAGCAGCTACTGGAGTAGTCTTACCCTTGCTCATTTCAATTTCGTACATAATTACGGCGAAGAGTAAAGATACTACAGTAATTGATACCAAGTTTAACTTTAATGAAGCAGCTAATGTAAAACCAACTAAGAATGGAATAAAGTCTACTGACTTATTAACAATCTGACGAAGTAAAATAGCAATACCAACACATGGAAGCATAGCACCTACAGTGAACAAGGTTTTCATTGGAATACCATCCATTGGAAGTGCGTTACGTAAAGCAGTAACACCTTGTGCTCCAAAGTGAGTCATTAAAACTGTTGGCAAGAATGAAAAGATTAAGTGAGAAACCCATGGCCAACCAAAGTTAACTGCGTATAATCTATCTAATTTATTGTTTTCAATATCTTTCCAACCAAATGATTGCCAAACCAAGTTAAGGAATGCAACTGAGTAGAACAAAACTGAACCGATAGTACCAACTAAAGTACCTAATGATTTAGCCATGTTAGCTGCTTGGCTACTGAAAGGACTTAAACCTCTAGAACTAATCGCAACCATTGCTAAAGGAATACCAATATAAGAAATAGCACGTACATCGGCTGAAACAGTACCACCTGGAGTTACCAAGGCAATGTAAACAAGCTGTGTAGCCACACCACAGGCAATACCTAATGGAACATTCCCCATTACGAGTCCACAAATTAATCCTCCGACTAATGGACGACCAATCATATAATTACCAATGGCTTGTCCAGCCATACAAGAGTTTGAACATAAACATGCTAGCAAGCCAAAAATACAAGCTTGTAACCAACTTATAGTCATTTTTCTACCTCTTTTACTTTTATCTATACTTATAAATTATTTTTAATAACCAAACTTGCCTTTAAACTTATCCCAGTAACCAATTTGCTTATCAGGAAGAAGTGCAAAGTGGATCTTATATCCCTTATCGGCGATTGCTTCAAAAGCATCTCCTTCTTCTTGAGTAAATGATTGGTTATCACCTAATTTAATAGCACCGGGACGGTCGTTACCTGGTCCAACAATCACTTCATTTACATCACTCGGCTTAAATCCCCAATCAACTAAAATAGTTTTCATATCAAGTGGGTTTTTAGTAATTAAGAAGTAGCGAGTGTTTGAAGCTAAAACTTTGTCTTGTACTTTCTTAAAGTGATCCATTGTCCAAACGAAGCACTTCTTACCTTGACCTTCAGCTGCTGATTTATAAGCTTCTTTCAAGATTGGATTATCGTGGGCCTTATCATTTACAGCAATAATTCCATCACATGGAACTTCCTTTGCCCAACGAGTAGTAATTAATCCATGGATCATACGGTCATCAATTCTAACAAGTGATACAGTCATTTTTATTTCCTCCTAAATATCATCATCATCGTCTGAACTATTATCTGGTGTAATTTCGTATTGCTTTAATGCTTGCTTGGCTTCATCTAAAGCATTTTTTGCAATATCTTCTTTACTCATTGTGTCTAAAGAAACAGTTGCAGTTAAAGCCATGGTGAAATTCATGCCACCCAGAACGACACTTTTATCCATTAATCCTCTTTCAGAAAAGACGCTTAAAAATGTAGTTAATGGACTTCCACCAATAATATCGGCTAAGATTATAAATTCATCTTCTGAACCAAATTCATGATTATCAAAGAAATCATTAACCTTCTTCTTGAAATCATCGGCTGATTCTCCGTTATATAAGCACAATGTATGAACTCGCTTGATTGCATCTCCAGCAAACATGTCTAAGGAAGTCTTGAGTCCTTCCGCAAATTTACCATGAGAAACTAAAATTAAATTTTTCACTTTTACACCCCTTCTCTTGATTACAGTTATAATTTATCATTATGAAAGCGTATGCATAAGTGCCAAATGTAATCGTTTTCTATATAAGTGATATGACATTTGTCACATTTTTACTGCTTAACTTATTTTTAAAATTTTTATAAAATAAGCATGATACAACATGTTTAATAAAGTGTGTAATAAAAGGGTTAAAATGAAAAAAATATATGCAGTAAGTAAAATAATCTTTCCAATATTTATCATTGGGATAATTATCTATCTCTTCTATGCCCAGCCATTTGGTCACAAGCCAGTAAGATTCGGCAGTACCTATATGACAATGAATAACGATTTTTATCAAACATTAAATGAGCCAATTGCTAATGAAATTGACGATAAAAATGACATCCTTTACAGCAGAAATCCAGAACTGAGCGTTAATAATCAAGTTACCGAAATAGAAAATTTTATTAAAAGCGATGTTAAGGCCATTTTTATCAATCCTGTTGATGGCACATCCCCTAAGTTAATTAAGACATTAAAAAAAGCCCACCAAGCGGGCATTAAAATTATTGTTGTTGATAGTCAGCTTGAAGATTCAACTAATTATGTGGACTGTACTATTCGCTCAAACAACTATCAAGCCGGCGTCCTTTGTGCTAAAGAACTAATGTCAAAGCAAAAAAGCGCTAATATTCTTATTTTGCAGCAGCCAACTGCTATTTCTGTTGTTGATCGAATTAAGGGATTTGAAGATACAATTAAAAATAATAAAAATTTCCATATTGTAGATAAAATCAATACCACTGGACAATCTGAAAATAGCTATCCAAAAGTTCAAAAATATCTTAAGCAGGGTAAAAATTTCGATACTATTATGTCTTTGAATGATAAAACTGCCGTTGGTGCTTTAGCAGCAATTAACGCCAATAATAAAAGCTCTAAAATAGCTATTTACAGTATTGATGGGTCGGAAAATATTAAAAAAATGCTTAGTACTCAAAATGCTAATGTCAAAGCAACGGTAGCTCAATCGCCACTCCAAATAGGTAAAGTTGCTATCAAGGTTGCTTATAAACTCATAAACCATCAAAAAGTAAAAAAAGAAATCATTTTACCTGTTAAACTTATTACGTCTAAGAATATTAAGAATTTTAACATCACGGGGTGGCAATAATGAAATTCAAATATTTAGTATCTATGCGCCACTTCATGGTAACTTTAAATTTTATTATTATCTCTTTTATCGGTGCACAATTTTTATTAATCACGCAATATATCCTAAATCACCAATTAAGTTCAGAACTCTTAACTACGCTAGCTCGCGTTCCAGCTTCGCCCATGATTTTATTTAGCGAATGTATTATTTCTTATGGTCTACTAGTACTAGTTATGTATGTTCTCTACCATTACCATTTTTCTACTCAAAATACGCTTTTATTACTGATCCTTGAGTTTATACTTGCTTTTGCAATCTTTTTTGCTGTCAGAATGAATTATAATGGGATCTTTTTATTAGTATTTATTGATTTATTACTTACTTATCGAAATCTACCAACTATTCAGAATTATTGCTTTTGGGGTATTTCTGGGATTATTTTTCTTCTTTTATTTTCATTTTCAAATTACTCTCTTTTAGGTGTCTTTTTCAAAATGCCTAGTTTAAATACATATCTTAACTTTCTTCCTACACAATCTCGTTCGCTCCTTGTTTTCTTTAACAACTTCCTTGTTTCCTTAAATCTAATTACCTTTATTTGCATTTGCTTGGGATACGTAATCTATATCTTAAATCGTGCGCATACGGTTCAATCAAAATTACACAGTATGCAAAAGGCTAATGATGAACTTAAAAGTTATGCAGCAATATCTGAGAAAATTGCCCAGGAACATGAAAGGAAAAGAATTGCTCGTGATATTCATGATACGGTCGGCCATACTCTAACTGGAGTAGCTGCTGGAATTGATGCTGCGATGGTTTTAATTGATATTGACCCTAAAGCAGCTAAAACTCAATTACAAAAAATTTCAGTTGCAATTAAGCAAGGTATCAAAGAAGTTCGGGAAGTTTTAAATCAGCTACGCCCAGATGCGTTAAAAAGTTATACATTAGCATCCGCATTAAATAAGATGCTAAAAGAATATAGTGATATCTCTCATATCAAAATTAACTTTAACTATGCTTGGGGCGACGCAGATTTTCAAAAGACAACTGAAAATATTATTTTTCGTGTAATTGAAGAAACAGTTACCAATTCTTTGCGTCATGGTCATGCAACTGAGATTTGGATTGACTGTACTAGTAATGATTCTTTTTATGTTTTATCTATTCACAATAACGGAAAAAGTGCAGCCAAAATTAAGCCTGGATATGGGATAACCCAAATGAAAGAAAGACTGGCAATTATAAATGGGACAGTTGAGTTTGATGGTGAAAAAGGTTTTACTACAATTGTAAAGTTTCCTAAGGTAGGTGTTTAAAATGATTAAAATATTAATTGCGGATGACCAACAGCTAATCAGAGATTCAATCAAAATTATTCTTGAAAGTAACAAGGACTTTTCTGTAACTGATACAGTCGGTAATGGTAAGGAAGTGCTAGCTAGTATTGAGAAAAATAAACCTGATATCATCTTAATGGATGTTAGAATGCCCATTATGGATGGGACAGTTTGCACTAAATACGTTAAAGAAAAATATCCCGATATTAAGGTAATAATTTTAACTACATTTGACGATGACGATTTTATTTTCAGCGCTTTAAAATATGGAGCATCTGGATATTTGCTAAAAGGTGGCTCACCTGCGGACTTGTTCACATCAATCCGCACAGTTGCTCAAGGTGGTGCAATGATCAATCCCGATATTACAGAAAAAGTTTTTAGATTATTTTCAAAAATGGCCCAATCAAATTATGCTATTTCAGTTAACGACAAGGAAACAAAAGACTTTTCAAAAAGTGAATGGTGTGTAATTCAACAAGTTGGATTAGGATTATCAAATAAAGAAATTGCAGCTAAACTATTCCTTTCTGAAGGAACAGTTAGAAATTATATCTCCAAAATCTTAGAGAAGTTAGATTTGCGTGACAGAACTCAATTAGCAATTTGGGCAGTTCAAACAGGTGTTACTAGTGAAAACATTGATCCGAAATAAAAAAATACTATGTTGTATGCTCTTCTTATTTATCGCAGTTTCAGGCTTATTTATTTTCTTTAAACTTAAATACAGCAAACCCACTTTAACTATTGGAGTTTATACAGATAGTAGTTGGGAAGTGCCTAATGGGGATGCAGACCGTGTTACTAAAATAGCAATTAAAAAATTTAAAGAAAAGTATCCCAATGTTCAAATTAAATATGAAGCTGGAATTCGTAAAAATGATTATAATAATTGGTTAACTGAAAAAATTGTCAAGGGAACTACACCTGACGTAATGATGTTACCCGAAGATATTTTCAATTTATTAGCAAGTAATGGAACGCTCAAATCATTGAATAGTTCATTAAAAGATGAAAACATCTCCTCTTCCACTTTTTATCACAACGTTTTTAAAGCGGGCGAATATCATGGTACTCAATACGCTTTACCTTATGAAACTAATCCTACTCTAATGATTGCTAACAATGATTTATTAGATAAAAACGGCTTTTCTAATTTAAACAGCCACTTGTCCCCGACCAAATTTAAGAGTATTTGTCACACTGTTAGCCTTAACAAAAATAACACTGGAATTACATCAGATTATTCCTGGCAGGATGCTCAATTTGCTTATGGCAATTCAGTTTTTGAAAATTCATCTGTTAATCTTACTTCAAACAAAGCACGAGCAGGTTTCTCATTAATTGAGGATCTAACCAATGAGAATGGTTATCAATCAGTTAGTTCAAATCAATTTGATCAAGGTACAGTTGCCTTTATGCCACTATCACTAGCTAAATATCGCACCTATACCTCTTATCCTTATCACGTGACGCACACTTCATCTTTTAAATGGAAAGTATTTCAAATGCCTTCTATCACTAACGTCAATGCTACTCCAGCATCAACTGTTTGCTTAGGGATATCTGCCAAAACTGCTCACCCTACTCTTTCTTGGGAATTTATCAAATTAATGTGTATTGATAAAGAAATACAACAAGAAGTAATAAAAAATAGAATGGGTTCTTCAGTTTTACCCAAGGTTATCAATAGTTCTTTTACCAAAAAAATTTTTCAAGAAGAACAAAAAAATACCCTTACTCCTAAAATGCTTAATGCAATTTTAGAAAACATCGTTATTACACCCAAATTTAGAAATTATGACCGTCGATTAGACGAGCTAAACTATCTAATTCAAAATGCGTTGAAAAATAATCAATTGAATCTTCAGCTCTTTAATATCCAACATCAAATTAATAAAAACGAATATTAGAAATAAAAGATAACTTCACTTGTGGTTATCTCTTATTTTTTCTAATTTGACAAAGCGCTTTCATAGTCCTACGATATG
>SKEH01001024.1_pt1 | contig 13591 bp, 8 predicted proteins | sample 4826571 | NCBI WGS metagenome assembly SKEH01 (sample SAMN11008814, study PRJNA524170) | human gut metagenome | biome: Human fecal sample; material: Feces; isolation source: fecal sample from pouch patient p29 | host: Homo sapiens | place: Israel: Tel-Aviv | collected 2016-09-14 | reverse complement strand
AACCAGCGGAACTTAAACGGCTTCGCCAGCAGATGGATGCAAACGACATCGAGCGCATCCGCGAAGAGGTCAAAGAGCTTCGCAAAGAGCAGGAAACACCTGACGATCCCAGCGATATTGCAAAGCTTCCGTTTCTCTCGCTCTCTGATATTGGGCCCGCAAAACCGCAACCGCAGCCGGTTGTGGTAGAGGCGCCGCTCCCCTGTCTTGCCCATGAGCTTGATACCCATGGTATTGACTATGCCTATCACTACTTTGATCTCACACACGCCGTCTCCTACGATGAACTTCCTCTCGTAGGAATTCTCTCCGATGTACTCGGTAAGCTTGATACCACTCAACATTCAGCCTCTGACCTGGACACCCTTATTGAAGCAAATCTAGGAGCGCTTGCATTTTTTACCGAAGTTTATTCGAAGGATCGCACCGACTTTGCACAGCCGGCACTTGTTGTTGGTGCTTCCGCTTTGGCCGATCACACACGGCAGCTTGCGTCTATTCCCGCCGAAATATGGAGTAGTACAAACTTTGCCGACCTCACGCGTCTAAAAGACATCCTTACGCAACGACGCATAGGCCTTGAGCAGTATTTTATAAGTTCCGGACACGCCGCCGCAATCAACCGCGCACTCACTTCGTACGCCGTCTCAGCGGAGGTTACCGACATGCTTGGAGGTATCTCGTTCTATTGCTACCTCAAGGATCTTCTCGCCCACTGGGACGAACGTGCACAAACCCTTCCCGCACAACTTGCCGATCTTAGTACACGCATCTTTTGCACCAATGCGGTCACGGTCAGCTTTACCGGATCGGCGACAAGCCGCGAGAAGTTCTGGCAAACCGCGGGGACTCTCGGACTTCCCACACAACCCGCACACGACCACACGCTTATTGTGCCTGCACCGACACTCAAGCGAGAAGGCTTCACTATCCCCTCAAACGTCAGCTATGTGGGCTTTGGATTTTCCAACGCACGCGATGGACAACGTGAAACCGCCGGCGCATGGCAAGTTGCAAGCCGCGCCATCACCCTCGATTATCTCTGGAATGAAGTGCGTGTCAAAGGCGGAGCGTATGGCGTTGGCTTCAGGCCTTCTCTTATGGGTCTTGACTCGTTCTTCTCGTATAGGGACCCATCCGTGGATGCCACTCTTAATCGCTATCTTGGCACCAATGAGTGGCTCTCACAATGGACTCCTGACAAAAATGAGCTTGAGGGCTATATAGTTGCCTCGGTTGCAACCGTTGATGCTCCCGTTCGTCCTCGTGCCCTCGCACGTCGTCAGGATATTGAGCGCTTCAACGACCGTCCTCAAAACCGCCTCGATCAGCTCCGTGAGCAAATGTTGCATACCGATGCCAAGAGCTGTCAAGCCCTTGGCCGGTCGCTTCCAACGAACGCTGCAGACAGGTCCATAGTGGTTTTTGGTCCGCGAGAAGCACTTGAAACGTCGGAGCTTGACCTTGAAATTATCGATTTGATGTAGTTTTTCAGATCGATACGGCTATCTGCCTTCAGTTTGGTAGTCAAAACCTACTATACACAACACAGGTATTGAGCCTTAGTACGTCAGAATTTCACCAATGATTCGAAAAGAAAGGCAATGGACATGTCCGGCAAAGAGCCTAACACAAACGAAACGACTATCACTGCCTTCAATGACACACAGATCAAAAACATGATATACACTGTACGCAGTAGACAAGTAATGCTCGACAGCGACCTTGCTAAGCTATACGGTGTCGAAACAAAGGTACTCAATCAAGCTGTAAGCAGAAATTCGAAGCGCTTTCCCGAGCGGTTCTGCTTTCGTATCACGCGAGAGGAAGCTGAAGAACTAAGGTCACAAATTGTGACCTTACATCCTAAACTGGACAAACAAGACACATGGTGGCGCTACATGCCGCGGGTCTTCACAGAACAAGGCGTATCCATGCTTTCTGCAGTGCTTCGCAGTGATACAGCAATCGACGTAAGTGTACGCATCATGGATGCCTTCGTAGAAATGCGTCATTTCATAGCGTCTAATATGGCGATGTTTGAGCAAATCCGCGCAGTAGAACTTAAACAACTGAAGTATCAGAAGGCCACTGATGAGCGCTTTGAACGAATCTTCACCTATATGGAATCCCACAAAACGCCGAACCAAAAAGTCTTCTTTGAGGGCCAGGTCTACGATGCGTTTGAGCTATTAATATCTCTCATACAAAGGGCAAAACATAAAATTATCTTGATTGACGGCTATGTAGACACTGGCACACTCAATGTTCTTGCTAAGAAGATGCCGGAGGTCACCGTCACCATATGGACAGATCCTAGAACTAGACTCACCAAACGCGACATAAAAACCTTCAACACACAGTATCCCACACTTGAAATCCGTCACACAGCTTCATTCCATGACCGCTTCCTTATCTTAGATGATGCAACAAGCTACTTAATAGGCGCATCACTGAAGGATGCAGGCAAAAAAAGCTTTGCCGTTGCTCAAATCGAGGATGTATCCATCATTGACTCAATTATCGCAACATTGAACAATTAGACTGATAGAATGCTCAAGCTATATGTCGGGAGGTTTTTCTCCTGCACTTCGCATAGAGAACTGGGTTGAGAATCCATACGAAAAAGCCTCCCGTTATAAAACGAGAGGCTTTTGTACCTTGCATATGGCCGCTTAACTCTTAATCACGAAAGTGTTTGGCTTTATATGTGCGCACCGCAGAGGCACCGATAAACGCTGCACCAAGCAAAGTAGCGGCACCGGTGCCAAGTGAGCCAGCATCGCCTGTTTCAGGCAGGGTCTGTGCGTTCTTCTTACGAGCGGTCTTCTTGCCTGCCTTTTCCTTAGCTTTTACTTCTTTGCTCTGCGAATCCTTAGTAGGCTGAATCTGTGGGGTTGCCTCTTTTTCAGCAGCCTGCCTGAGCATATGAAGATTTACCTCGGCAGCAAGTTTGTCGGAATCTGCTTGATCGGCTTTTGCTTTTGCATCATCATAAGCAGCTTTCTTTTTGGAAAGAGCTTCATCCGCTTGCTGAGCAGCATCGACGGCGCTATGCAGACGCTGAATATACGGATTGAGATAAGCAAATTCGGCATCGGTTATATCGGGAGTGTCTGTACCCTTATAGTCAAGCGCTTGCGCACGCGTATTGGTATCGCGAGCGGAGCGCAGGCGAGCTTTTGCAGCAGCAAGACGTGCGGGAGCATCGGCAGCATTCTGCTGTGCGTCTGCAAGTGCAGCCTGTGCCTTTGTAAGCTCCTTTGACGCCGCATCCGCTGCAGCGCGCTTGCCAAGCACCTCCTGCCAGATACCTAGATGCTCATCATAGTCATCTCGGAGCTCCTCGTACTTCTCCTGAGCGGAAGCAGACTTTGCAGAGGCATCATCAGCCTCAAGCGTTGCCTTATCCAGATTCTTTCGAGCGGCTTCCTCTGCGGCACGGGCTTTATTCAGTGCTTCTTGGGCAGCCGGGCGATCCCCAGGAGCTGCGTCTCTTAAAGCCTGCTCCTTGGCGGCAAGATCGGCTCCGGCTGCAACGGCTGCTTTATGGGCAGCCGTAAGCTTCTCCTGCGCTTTCTGTGCAGCCGCTTCAGCATCGTCGAACTTCTTCTTGGCATCGTCCATCTTTGCCTTATCCTGTGCAACGACTGCCTCAGTCACACGAGCATACGCAGCGTTTTTCTCGGCTGTTTTGAGCTTGCTTTTTGCATCGGCATCTTTAGTGGTTGCATCGGTAACGTTCTTCTGAGCGTCGGCGATGTTCTTGGCTGCATTATCAACGTCAGCCTGTGCCGTATCAACCGCAGACTTTGCGGCATCCTCAGCAGCCTGTGCGTCTGATTTTGCCTTATCAAAAGCACTTTGCGCGTCGGCATGAGCCGTATCTTTCGCAGCATTGGCCTTATCCGCGGCTTCCTTTGCCGCATCAAATTCACTCTTTGCAGTTTCTTTTACAGCACGAGCAGCATCCGCAGCAGCGGTTGCTTCAGCGACTTGCTTCTCGGCCTCAGGAATGGTAGTGGGTCTACCATTTGTGCTCTTGACTTCAGTGGCCGGAAGACCACTTGTCAAAGCTTCTTGAGTGGGCTGAGCAAATGCGGGGGCGGCACCAGCGGCCACAATGGCAGCTGTGGTAATTGCCGCAGTCACCGTGGCAATACGTTTGGGTCTTTTGACTCTTTTGACGTTCATGTCACCTTCCTGTTCACGTTCATAACCTTTTACCGCAACGTTTATCTATGACCAGATAAACGACGTTTAACCCTATCATAAAAGGTTTTTGTTTACGAGTAAGGGTATGCTTACTCGATTCTCAGTACCCGAACAGGATCGGATTTAGAAGCTCTTCTCGCCGGTAAAAGACCTGCAAGCAAGGTAGGTACCATGCTGATACTAATTAAAATGAACGCCGTGTATATAAGCTTACTTATCTTTGTTGGTATCGGCATCCTTGGAAAGTGTCTCGTGATAGTTACCGGGCAAAGAAGATTCGTTTGCTTTGGAAGAAGTCTTTTGAGAAGTCTTGTGTTGAGAAGAGCCGTCCGCAAGAAGATCTTCGTCCTTTTCGTCCTTCTCGCCTACCCTTATTTGCATCTTGGTTTGAGCCCAGCTGAGCCCATACAAAAAACCAAACACTCCTATTGCCATGGGCATCATAATTGCCACCACAAGCAACAGTGAAACAATAACTTTAAAGAGGTGAATAGGGATACTGAAGATGACGGGTGAAAAAACCATCAATCCAAAGACAATCCCTGCCAGCACTCGAAAGACTATCTTAGTCACGTATGAAAGCTGTATGCTGGTAAAATTGCTAATCAGAAGGCTGATAAGCGCCAGTGCAGAAAACCAAAGCATGGCAGAAGAAAGCGCGTACATCATTAAGAGAAAGACATTTTCCGGCTGAACTTCTGGTTTTGTGACGATAAAAACAATCGAGCACAGCGCAATTAAAACTAACAGAATGGCATTGGTAAAAATTGCCGGAGTTTTCCATATTTTTTTCATAGCACACAGCTCCTTTGTGCTCTTCACCCGATTATACTTGAACTTGCTTATTGTTCCCTGATGGCCTGTGCTTTAATCAATAAAGCACCGCTATGGATTGAGACGCAAGGAGAAACACTATGACTGATGAGGTTTTGAAAGCCCAGGTTGACACCTATGTTGACGAAAACTGGGAAAACATTATTGAAGACATTCGCTATCTTGTTCAAGTAGAATCCGTGGAGGACCTCTCTGCCGCAGAAGCAGGAAAACCTTGGGGGCCAAAGTCATTTGAAGCGCTGCGGCGCGGCCTTGAGCTTGCTGAGCGCCTTGGCCTTAAAACCACCAATGTGGACGGATACCTTGGTTTTGGAGACCTTCCCGGAAAATCAGAGAAGTACATCGCCACCATTGCTCACACCGATATTGTACCGCTTGGTCTTGGATGGACGGTTGATCCGCTCGACGTCACACGCAAAGACGGCTATCTGCTCGGCCGAGGCGTTTTGGACGACAAGGGTCCTTTTGTGCTGTCTCTTTGGGCCGCACATTTCTTTGTTGAACACGTCAAAAAAACCGGCAAACTTCTCCCATACACCCTGCGCGCAATTGTCGGCAACAACGAAGAAACCGGTATGGGCGATGTCCCCTACTATCTCGAGCGCTATCCCGAGCCTGCATTTTGCTTTACACCTGATGCTGAGTTCCCGCTCATTTGTGGCGAGAAGGGCGTCTATCACGGCGAGTTTACCTCTGCCGCCATCGCGGGCGAGAAGATCGTGGAGCTTGACGGCGGTACGGTCCCCAACGCCATCCCCGGTCTTGCATGCGCGGTAATACGCGCCGATGCCGCTACATTGCCCAAGGCTCCTCACATTGACGTCGAAGACGCCGGCGTTGATGACCAGGGCAACCACCTCGCCCGTATTTCCGCTCACGGAAAGGGCGGGCACGCCTCTATGCCTGCGGGAACCGTGAATGCCATTGGTCTTCTCGACGCATATCTACTTGAGCACAATCTATGCAGCGACACCGAGCGTGCCTTCCTTGAATTTTCTGCCCTGCTCTGCTCAACAACCGACGGTACCGGCACAAATATCCAAAGTTCAGACGATAAATTCGGACCGTTGACCTGCATATCCGGAACCGTCCGTACCAAAAATGGCTGCTTTGTCCAAACCATCGACTCGCGCTATCCCACCTCTACAACCGGTAAAGCCATCACCTCTGCGATGGAAAATCTCGGCAAAACATATGGGTGTACCTACCGGGTACTTGCAGACGACGTGCCTTTCTATATTGATCCCAAGTCCCCCGAAATTGCCACTCTTTTGGATACGTATCATGAATACACGGGACACGAGGGCAAAGCATTTGTTATTGGCGGCGGCACGTATGCCCGCCATTTCAAGCACGCCGTTGCGTTTGGCCCCGTTGAAAGCGCCGAAGCAGACCAAATTCCTGCATGGGTAGGTGCAGAACACGGTCCTGATGAGGGCGTGTCTGAAGAATGGCTCCGCCGTGCATTAAAGATTTACATTGTCAGTATCGCCCGTCTTATGGAATTGGATCTATAGACACCGAATAGCACTCTGTTAAGCAGTGTTTTTTCCAAGCCATGTCTTTTGGCTTTATTGTCTGCGGTGTCTGCTCGTTTTTAAGCAGGCACCGCTTTTATGTCTTGCCTGTTGGGCAAATCCAGCCGAGAAGTGCTTAGGATACTGTATGGTTTTTCTTTATATGAGAGAGTACCTTTGCGACAATACTGTCCGGCAGTCCCATTTCAATACGAATTCCCAAATACAGCGTAATGAGGTTATATACAATAGCGCCCACGCTACTTGCCTGCACTTCCGAAAGGCCCAAAAAGAGAGCACTTACTATAAGGGCGGCTACGTTAAAAGATGTCACCAAAAACTGAACGATCACAAATGGCCTGATATAACGCGCGTTGTTTGATCCACGTAAGGCTATTGCTGCCACAAATAACGTAAACAAAGCAGAGATTGTATCCAACAGAAGTGACAGAGGGCGTATCCCCGCAACAAAAACCCGTATTTCTGTTGTATACGGTATTGAAACATAGTTACTCATATCCGCCGCACCAAACAGAAGGGCGTACACCACAAAATAAGCAACGTTAATTACAATGGTGGTAACTGCGATAAAGTGTAGGACACGCTGATAGCGAGAACGCATAAAAGTTGTTCCGGATATACCGGCGTCATATTCGCTCTTTACCCTTTCCCCTAAATTTGAAAGAATTCCCACATAAACAATGGTAGTAATAATAACCATCGGATCAAAGATAATAATCTTCCCATTGCCCCACGCCCAAAGTGCCACCACCACTAAAAGAAGTGCAATACCGTAACAAAGCGCTCGGAACGGATTGACCTTTGAGGCATCATTTGCCGCACGAATACCCAAAAATCCCGTAAGCATCTGAAGCATTCCCAATGCAATGACAAAGCCATAAAACAAAAGGTACTGATTACTCCCTCCCACCAAATATCCACCTAAATGTGTAATATCAGTAGAAAATGCAGGGGAAATTCCCATAAGTACCGCATACCCCGAGATAAGAGACGTAACGATATCCGTAATACCAAAGAGCAGAGCAATCCACGAAATCACATAGAGCGTATGCTGTGCGGTAGTTCTTGGGATGGAAGCCTTAATGTCGTTGCCTTGGGGAGACGCAGCCGAATCACGCTCTTCTGCCACTAACATCTTCTCGGCAGCCGAAGCCACATCACCAAGGGCGGCTGCTCCTTTGGCGAGAAGTTCTTCTCCTTCTTTCATGTGCTTGGTAACCTCACGGCCCAATGACGCTTGTGGCTTTTTTTGATCCATACTCCATCGTTTCCCCACGCGTGTTTAGATACCAGTGTATATGTGTTCAGCCTAAGCACGCCCCGTATTTTTATCATGTCACAACACGCACAGACTAAACCTTAAAAATCCGTTGTGTGAACGATCGATTAAATCATTTTATGAATGAGCCATAAGCCCTTGTATGACATATCTTTTTTGCTATGATAGCAGGCTGTTGGTATCAATAAGCAGCCTACCTGTATATCTTTTCTTTATTGGCGGCTTGAGACAACGGTATCGATCAATCGTATGCACTGAAAGGGAGCTTTAGGGTTATGTTTTTGTAATGGCACATTTTCGCATTGCGCTTCATATTCGTGATACAGCCTGCATATGCCGAGCTATACGTCTTGACGCATGCTGCACAACATGAAATTTGAACACTTCTACGAAAGGGTGTTATGGAACAAAACAAACTCTTTGCAGAAACTCCCCCGCTGCAACTCTTTTTACGTGCCGCCATTCCCGGTGCCATCGCCATGCTCGCATCCATGCTCTACGATACCGCTGACGGTATTTTGGTTGGTCGCTTTCTTGGGGCCGACACCTTTGCCGCCGTTGCCATTTCGCTTCCTTTGGTCATTATGAGCTTTGCCGTTTCTGATTTAGTAGGCGTTGGATCGGCTGCCGTCATTGCCGTTGAGCATGGAAAGCATAACTATGATCGTGCCAATGACGTATTTACCACCTCAGTTGTTATAATTTTTGCAGGCGGCTTCATACTGGGTACTCTCTTTTTCCTCTTTGCCCCAAACATTTTGACTCTTTTAGGAGCAAAAGGTGAGCTTGTAGAAAAAGGGTCAATCTACCTCCGTGTATATGCAGCCTTCCTACCATTTATCTCTATTAACTACGCGGCCGATAATTTCCTCAAGATTTGTGGGATGATCCGTCGTTCAATGATCTTGAGCTTTATCATTGCCATTCTCGGTACGATTCTTGAGTTCTTTTTTCTGGCTGTTCTTCATCTTGATGTCGCATATTCAGCTCTTGGATATTGCATAGCGCTGCTCTTCTCAGCCATTTTTGGTATGTGGCCGTTTGTGCATAACAAGCAAATCCTCAAGTTTGTACAACCTCACTTTTCTTGGGAAATCATTCGTGAGGTCTGTGCTAACGGTATGGCCGTCTTTTTGCAAAACATTTCGGGACGCATCTATAGCCTTATCATGAACTCCACCCTCCTCGCCCTCGGCGGTGCAAATGCCGTTACAACCTATGGAGTCATTTTCTTTTCTGCGGGTATCATTACGCCACTTGTCTATGGCGAGGCAGATGCTCTGCAGCCTGCCATCGGCTATAACTGGGGTGCCAAAAACAAACATCGGGTGATCGCCCTTACCCGATATGTTTTTATAGCGGCCGGTCTTATCGGCCTCACCTCGGCATCACTCATGTTCTTCTGCCCCGAGCTTCTCGTCCATCTCTTCATTTCCGATGCAACACCCGAGCTTGTTACCATGGCGGTTCCCGCTATACGCACCTACGCAGCCGCAATTCTCATCAACTGGATCTACTTCTGTACACAGGAATTTGTTATCGCGCTGAAGCTCACTCGTATCTCAAGCGTTCTCAGCGTGCTTGCAACTTTTATCTACCCCACTACCGCCGTTGTGCTTCTCGCTCCATTCGGACTCAACGTGCTGTGGTGGGCACCTGTAATCGGTGCCGCTCTCACGGTACTTACCAGCATCGTCATTTTGATTCATATTCGCACCACGCACTTTGCCGGAATACCCGTACGTCACCCACGAGAAACCCGCTAGTAACCATACCGCGAAGAATTTGTGAGAAGCAAAGGAATCTTTGGCTGAACTTACTGTCCTACGGTATAGAGCGCCTTGAAATACCCGTCGCGCGCCATAAGTTCATCAAAGGTTCCCTTCTCGCAGATGGAACCGTCGCGCAAAACGACAATACCGTCAAATTGCTTCAACTGAGCAGCGTCGAGGCGATGTGTTACCACCACGCGTGTTGTGCCCGTCAAATCCAAAACGGAGTGAGTAATCTTATCGGCAGTCACCTGATCAAGAGCCGAAGTGGCCTCATCAAGCAGAAGCACCTCAGCGCCACGCAAGAGACTACGCGCAATGCATACACGCTGACGCTCACCGCCTGACAGATTGCATCCCCCTGAGCCGCACGCGTAGGCATAGCCGTGAGCAGCCACAAACTGAGTAAGTCCCGCCTGATCAACGGCAGATTTGAGTTCCTCATCGGAATAGGTACCAAACATGGTGATGTTGTCGCGAAGTGTGGCATCAAAAAGGAAGGTATCTTGACGTACAAGTGAAATATTGGTGTACAGCGACTTTTTCTGAACGTCTTTCAGCTCAATGTTGTCATACCTGATTTCTCCCGTATAGGCATCATGTGAGCCCATCAAAAGGGAAAGCATCGTTGACTTACCCGATCCCGAGGCTCCCACAAGGGCAGTGCAAGAGCCTGCCGGAAGTTCAACTGAAACGTCAGACAATACTGGTACATTGGCATCATAGGAAAATCCAACATGCTTAAATGCAATGCCTTTCTTCAGACCGGAAGGCAGCTCACGGACACCGTCCTTCTCGGCATGAGATGCAAGAGCTTCTGCAAGTTTATCAACCAACTCACGCACCGATTTACGGGCGGCAATCACGGGGGGGACATCTTGTGCAGGGCTTGAAATCCACGTCATCAACTGAGCGGCCATTAAAATACCACCGGGTGTAACGCCGTTACCGGTTGCGCAAAGATACGCACCAAGTACCATCACAAACATCTGAGAAAGTCCCATGGTGACAGACGACATAACCATAATGAGCTTCTCGGTTTGCGTGCGGCTCTGTTTCACCTCTTCGAGTTTATTGTTGCTTGTATCAAAAAGCCCCTGCGACTCCTTCTCAATGGAAAAACTTTTAATCAAGGGGAAGCCGGAGAGTAAATCACTTACCTGAGCCACAAACGTATCAAATTGATTTGAAGCTTCATGCTGTTTTTGAGCGAGCGTATCGCCGGTTTTAAGGGTCACCATGAGTGGAATAAAAGCTGCTACGATTGCCATAATCGCCAAAAGGGCATTTTGGTAGAACAGAATGCCCACCGCAACCACACAACTTAATACCTCGGCTATGGTCAAAAATACTTTATCAAGATAGGTGGTCTCTATCGTATTCGTATCGTTAGTCAATGCCGAGATATACTGACTCACGCCTTCCTGAGCAAAAGAGCCAATCCCTTTCGTAAGCAGATTTGAAAAGGCTACCGCGCGATATTGCGAAAGCGCGCGCCTCAGGAACACGGGATGAATGCGGCTACGTATGATGCCGAGAATTGCCTCAAGAGCGCTCATTGCTGCCCACGCGATGCCTCCCCACAAAACACCCGTCGCATTACCGGCAACGGCAAAGTCTATGATTAAAGCAATCACAACGGAAAACAGCACGTAAGAGAGGTAAGAGAAGTTGTTAAGCGCAATATTGAGTACAAATAACCCCTTATTACCTTTGAGAAAGCTCTTTAGGAGTTCTTTTTTAATGGCTTCTTTCTTTTCTTCCATCATGTTCATCCCCTTGAACAGATACACGCTGACCCTCAAGTACCTATTGCGCCACGAGACTCAATGTCTTTTTATAAGTAACGCAAGAACACAAGCAATGGCACCGTATTGGATAACCCAGGCACCGAACGCTCTGTTGAATATCAGTATGCTCGCATATTTCTAAAAGTACATTACGTATACGTTGAATCAAGCTTGAGGATCCGTTGATTTTGCTCAACCTGCCGTTGAATTTCCTGCTCACAGGCGAGTCTAGGTTAAATATCAAAAATAACCCGCACCGATTGAACCGATGCGGGTTATCTGAATACCATTGTGGGATTCATATGGGTATATGACATCTCGTGCGAATCTTATGTAACGCAAACGCACGACACATCCTGCGCGATGGCAACAATTACACGGCAGCAGTTACACCCTACGAGAGTGCAACGCCTCCGAGCCAGCCCCAACGAGGCGTAGACAGGCCGCCGAGGTTGGAAATCCAAGAAGACAGGCTCTGTGTTTTGACAACACCGGAAATATTGTGGCGAACCATGCCTCCACCGATATAGATTCCGACGTGTCCGTAAATAAGCGCTGCGGCAGAGCCTCCCAGAGATGCAACGGCGATAATCATGCCTGTTTGAATGGTACTCTGATCGGATGAGTGGCACCACTTATAGTACATATCGCATGCGTTTCCATAGAAATGTCCGATGCCGGCATTCGAGAAGACATTGGAAACCCATGCCGCACACATACCTGCACCGGTAGAGCCCGTATAGTTAGCCGCGCTGACTACTGCAGCCGCCGATCCGGAACCTCCACTGGAAGAGCCGCCGGAATAGGAGCCTCCGCCATACGAAGAACCCCCACCGGAAGAGCCTCCGCCGGAATAGGAATTCTCATTGGAACTCTGCTGTGCCGCTGCAAGAGCAGCTGCCTGTTGAGCTTCAAGGAGTTCTGCATCATGCTGAGCGATAAGCTGCTTTACCTGATCGTCAAGGCTATTTACATACGCAACGGCCTCGTTTTGCTTGGCGGTAATCTTATCAAGCTGAGCGCGCTGATCTGCCTGCAATGTCTGAAGACTTGCCTTCTGGTTCTCAAGGTCGGCCTTCTTGCTCTCAAGTGCCTGGCGCTCTTGATCGAGTGAATCGCGCAGAGCTTTAACGTCGGCAATCATCTTCTTGTCGGACTCGGAAATCTTATCAAGGTAGTAGATGTTGCTCGTAAGCTCCTCAAAAGAGGCAGACGACAGAAGAAGCTCAAGTGCTCCTTGCGGACCCGCCTTGTAGTTACTTGACATACGAGCGCCGAGCTGCTTGCGCTTCTCGGCCATCTCGGCTTCTTTTTGCTTGATTTCTTGCTGCTTGGATTCGATATCGTTTTGTGTGCTATCAATCTGCTTCTGAACGTCTTCAACCTTATTGTTGGTATCGTTCATTGCGCTTTGCATCGACGAAACCTGCTCCGACAGCTCTTTCAGCTTTGCCTGAGCCTCATCGTACTTGCTTTGAGCAGCATCGATTTCGCTCTGCGTAGTTGCAAGCGCAGTAAATGGACGCAGGCTTAAGGATGCCGTTACAGCAGCGGCAGCTCCTGCTCCAACAAACAGTTTAAGTACCTCACGGCGAGAAATCGCCTTGTTCTGTATACCATCTTGGCTCGTACGAGCGTCTTGGTCAAAAGTCATTTGGTCTCCTTGTGCGGATAGGGAACGTGGGACCTATCGAGTTATTCTACCCGCTTTTGAGTCTTGAACCAAACTTTTAGCAAAAAGATTGTGAATTTTTTGACGGAACTCCTTTTGTGGCGAGAAGAACCACTGGTAGCCATTGCTTTTATCGGTTTTCAATGTGTGCCACGTTTTTGATGGAGATTGTCATTCTGCCATCTGATTCTCGTATAAACTCCAAAAATCCCGGATGATTGGTCATATCCGAAGGAAAGGTAATCTCGATGCCGGTATCCGTCCGAATCTTGTGACTACGTGTCATGCGTCCGGCAGGCCCACGTTTAACCGGAACTTCCTCCGGCAGGTGCTTCTCGGCGGCTCGCGCCTCATAGCGCTCGCAAATCTCCGGCCTGTCCTCAAAAACCTGGCGCCCAACGTTGACGGGATCAACCGTCTCGTGTACTTCAACGGCAGCAGCAACGGCCGCCTTTGCACGAGACACTTCCACCGCCGGCTCAAGGTTGTAC
>SKEH01001020.1_pt1 | contig 13601 bp, 13 predicted proteins | sample 4826571 | NCBI WGS metagenome assembly SKEH01 (sample SAMN11008814, study PRJNA524170) | human gut metagenome | biome: Human fecal sample; material: Feces; isolation source: fecal sample from pouch patient p29 | host: Homo sapiens | place: Israel: Tel-Aviv | collected 2016-09-14 | reverse complement strand
CCTGCCGCTACGTACGGGTCAGCATCGGCCCAGGCCTGAGCTGCTTCCAGCGATTCAAATTCAGCAATAACGGTTGAGCCAGTAAATCCCGCAGCCCCTGGATCGTTACTGTCTACCGCTGGCATTGGACCAGCTGTCAACAAACGACCTTCATCATGCAGTAACTGTAAACGTGCTAAATGTGCCGGACGAACGGAAAGGCGTTTTTCGAGGCTATCAGCTTTGTCTTGAGCGTAAATAACATACAACACGGGCACAACTCCTTGTTCGGGAAAGTTGTAAAGTACGTTATTTGAAAGGGCGAAGATCTGCAACGGAAAGATGATGTCTTTGTTAAGACCATGCATAAAGTAAGGTCAATTACGCCAAAAATGACATTTTCACTGATCCTGATCGTCTTGCCTTATTGAATATGATTGCTATTTGCATTTAAAATCGAGACCTGGTTTTTCTACTGAAATGATTATGACTTCAATGACCCTTGAATAAAGTCTATTCGGTTTTCTTTAGATGTTCGCCTCACATAATCTTCAAGTGATGTTCCTTACATCTCCCTAGAGCGTTAAGATAGTTAACTGATTGAGTTTTCAGGGTATGAAAGGATGAGCAACACTACTGATTGGGGAAGCATGATAGCCAACATAGTTATGGCTACTACCGCTGTCTGGGCTGCATTCAAAGCTAATGACTGGTTTAAAACCAAGCGTCTTGAGAGTGCTGAAAACTTCTATAAAGAAGTACACAATCTCCATAAACGTTACTATTCAGCTATCCAATACGTTGAGGATTCAAGAAGAATATTTGATAGTCAGTATGGGTTGCATTCGCCAATATCTGAACCTAAAGACAAGTCATTGCAATGGGAGGTTAAATCGAACTCTTACAAAATCATCGCTGAACTAGATTATCTGGCATCGTCACTACAAATGATGGATGCAATGGGTAACAAACTTAGCCCTAAATCGGCTTCACTGGTTAGTGATATGATGGAAGCACATGGACGATTCTGTAATGATGTGATGAACTTCAATGACTCAGTTTGGAAGGTTATAAGGGCAGGTATAACTGAAGAGAACATCCCACATACGCGAGGCTATGTGAACGGCGATTACATGGCTATCCTTACCAGTATGGATGAACCTGTAAGAATATCTTTTAAGTTAAAAGAAATCAGTTTTAAAGATTTTTACTTACATGAAACTACTATGCAGTCAGTAATAACGAGGCTGAAATCGCTTATCGCCAGAACAGGTAAAAACAGGACATAAACAGGTTAGTACCTATGCAATTTAACGGTATTTTTCCAAGTATCTATGCAATCCTACACAGATTCTATACAGTATCGACATAGCCCCTTTTTATCATAACTTATTGAAATATATAGAGAATCTGTAAATCCTCTTTTCAGGGTAAACTATATCGTGTTAGTCGTCCCTCTCCAGACACTACATATAGTGCTATATACAGGGCTATATAACGGTGTCTATGCAGTTGGTCACATGGTGTAACTATCAAACTACTTAACAGTTTCCTACGTGAAAGTTAGAAAGTGATAGTTATAGTTACCTTGTCAAATCTTCGTAGTCCATTCTTAAAAAATCACTTAGAGACATCTTAATCTCTATACAGAATCTACGTAGGTGCTTCTTAGTGCGTAAAACAGCTATTATGTTAAAAACACACTGTATATGTATCAGTACTGATTTATAAGGGTTTTGTGTATTGGCTGATAAGAGGCTATACAGCACCTTGAGAGCATGTCTTGTAAGTCATTGATACATAAGGTCACAGAAGTTTGTGTCTGTTACAGAGAAAACTGGATAGGACTTCACAGAACTACAAAATGTTACAGATATTGATAGGTGAAATCTTCTTGATAGATGCTTTGAAGTGTGGTTAAGGTTTCTTGAGGTGGGGTTAACAGATGCCATGAAGAAAGTCAATAGATATTTTAAAATTCTGCAAAGGGGGTCACATAGCTGGTGTGACGGGTACTTAGCAGCTACAGACATCTGTCAGATATTTTCGAAGATTTTTAGAAGGGGAATTTGAAGAGGGGCTATTACGATTTTATAAAAATTTTCAGAGTCTGAAAAGTTACTGTACAGATTTAATACAGACATCTTTAAAGTATCTGTAAAGACTTTTAAGATAAAAGATAGATATCCCAGAAAGGATATCCGTTTAGAAAGACTGTTAAGTATCTCTTAAAAGAGAGTAAACCTTGTCAATAGTGATTGCAATAAAAATTTTTATTTCTTATGTCAATTGAGCATATTTTAATCGGGAAACATCATGGGGGTTCTGATTACTGGAGAACTCCATCTTTGTTATTTAAGAACTTACACCGTGAATTTGGTTTTACGACAGATGGTGCTGCAACTAAGCACGACGCATTGCTACCACGGTTCACCGATGATATAAGCCGTCAGTCATGGGTTGGTGAAAAGGTATTCTGTAACCCACCATACAGCGATATTCCGTCGTTCCTCTTAAAATCGTCTGAGGCAGATTTAGCGGTATTCCTGATACCGTACCGACCCCACACCACATACTGGCTTAAGCACATCTTCACAAACCCGCTTTGCCATGAAATCCGTATTCTTCATCGTTCAGTTCGATACCTCCCACCAGCAGGGCATAACGGGCTTGTTGTTCGTGCACCGTTTCCTGCTGCACTCGTTGTTTTTAGAAAAGAACCACGCAGGCATGAAATTACGCAGATGGTTTGCTGTGCTGACACGCTATTACCGTTAACCATCATTAACAGAGGAGGCTTAAGAGGAAGACCCACCATTTACCCACCTGAGACGCTCGACAGCTTCATAAAGCTGCACCGACAAGGAAAACCCATTAAGTGCATTGCAGATGCTCTCAGAATGCCTCTGAGCACGTCATACAGAATTGCTCAAAGGTTGAGCTAAAATTCTCATAAATATGGTCATTTACAAGACAGGTGATTCAGATATTAAGAAGTATCCCTGTGAACAATAAATGACCAATCAGTAATTATTCTGTGAAATAATTGTTGCAATTTATAATCACATCTGTTATAGTTTCTATATGGGCTGATAAAAAAGTTCATGTCTTGAAGTGGTAACACTTGGGGAGGTGTCAGATGGTTGGCGTATAAAACCTCTCATTCATGGTATACCTCAGCGTTTTAATCATCGTACTGTTTCAGGCATGGGCTTCTTTATCAGTCCATCAATCCCCCAGATATTTTAATCACACAGGCTAATCGGTTTTATCCGGTTGGCCTTTTCACGTATGAGGTAATTTATGAATGTCTAAATATAACCCAAATCAGTTTTATAAATTTGATGTGCGAATCTCTCAACTTTCAGAAGAAATTAACGCAGCAGCAAGATTGATTTATATGGTCATGGTTCATAGCTGTGACTTCTATGAAGAGAAATACAAATCATATTCACCAAGCATTGACCATCTCGCTTATATGGCTGGCGTATCAAAGAGAACAGCAATAAGAGCCATTGAGACACTTGAAAAACACGGTTTAATTCAGGTGCAAAAGAATCAGGGGCGTCAAAGCACTTATCGTGTATTCACACTGGATGATAAGCCGGAATTACTTGTAAGACCTACATCACAGGAAGTTGCAGCCTCAGTAAGACAAAATGACACCACTACCAGTGACAAAATGTCATCAGTACCAGTGACAAAATGTCATGGGGGTAGTGACAAAATGTCACCCGCGTTAGATAAGTTATTAGATAAAACATTAGATAAGAATAAAGAGACTGGACTTAATGATGATATTAAAGAAGATGACTTTCTTTCTTTGGATGAGTTAAATGATTTTCTTTCTGTGAATGAATCTGACCTTGATAGTGAAGCCACTAAAGAGACTTCTAAAACATCTGACTTAGAGGAAGATAAAATCTCTGATGTGAATATCGATAGTGACCATAAAAACACACAGTGCCCCGCCACTGATGATGAGTTGGACCCCTTCGATGATTACCTTGATGATGAAGAAGACCCTGAAGAGGAATTGAAACGTGAACAGCGTAAAACAGAAATTAAAGAAAGATTCAGAAAGGCGAAGTTAAAGAACAGGGTTGATGAACTTGATGACTTTGATGATAGTGACGATGATGACTTTTCTTTCACACCAAGAAAGAAAACTCACACTGATTCAAAGAAAGAAAAAGTTAAAGTCAGACGTGTTTATGCTGGAGGTATGCGCTAATGAAAGAATATCACGGTGAAAAGAGATACAAAGATTACCTGTTAAAGCGTTACAGCATTTCTCGTGAAGGTCATATTATGAAGGATACTCACGGGGAAGTTTACCGGATTAGACCGAAGAAAGAAGGGAGGGATTATTTCTTTTACGATGGTGTGACAGATTTAAAGATTGACGCTTTGAAGTTTGCGGTGCTTTTTCATTATGATATCTGGGACTCAATCCACCAGCTACGATTAAAAGACGGTGACCCCGGTAATCTGAGGGCCACCAATATTATCAAGGGAAAGTGCCGGTAAGGCCACCAGCTATTTATTTACTGAAATCTCTATCTCAACACGAAGAAGTTTAAGTCGAATTGTAAGCTTTGTCTTTTTTGTAATGACTCGATTCATAACGCAAAACACCAATAGCACAATAAATACCGCAAAGCCCAACGAGCTAAAACGATGAGATTCAATAATTGCTGTGAAAAAATCATGCATTAATTTTCCTTTTGTGAAAGGAAACAGCACCTGTATCAGCCCCTATAACCATAATATCATGTAAATGAGATGTTGACAATATGTTAAATAAATGTTAAGATTGTAGTATGAGTAAGAGATTTTTTAGGAGATTTGCAATGGCACACACAGTTACGCGCCTTTTGCCAGAGGCATTTGAACGACTGGCAGCAATCAAAGCCAAATATCCCGATATGAAGCACACAGCGCTTGTTGGGGAGATTTTAAAAGAGTCGGTAAACCTTAGCCCTTTCGATAACGTTAAGGGCGTTGCAGAGGGTTCTAAGGCCATCAGAATCACAACAGGCCAACTGGAACTACTCAAAGCACAGTCCGCTGTAACAGGTTGCTCAATGATTCAGGTGTTAAGCGCAAAGGTTCATCAACTGGCGGATAAGCTGGGGGTTTAATGCTACCTAGATACAAATTTTATAAACTGGCATCACATCTAATCAGGCAAGATACCCGCTCAAAAGAATATGAAGATGTTACGCTTGACCGTAACAAGAAAAGACTAAAGCCACATCAAATTGAGCAGTTACGCTATGAATTAAAGTCACTGGATATCGAGCTTGATTATAGTGACCCGACTCAATTTAAGCGGGCTTATGAACTCATTAAGAATTGGGGGGAAGAATGAAGAAAGTATTCACCCTCAAACTTAAAACAGACAAAGCCTTTAAATATTTTCGAAATCTAATTGATGTACATAATGGATGGGGTGACATTGATAATGATGGCATCTATCTGATTATGCAATCCCCATCTTTCACACTAAAAACCTCAGTAACAAAAAGCTGGTTTAGTCAATTTCATAGTGAGATGGGGTTAATAGTCTCAGACTAAAGGCAAAAAACGGTTTTACCCACTCTCAGACGCTCTCAATCGCATTCTAACGCAAAAAACTATCTTATTTTAGGGTATGTGGTACACCCCTACAGGCTACCCCTGAAAAAGACTGTTTAGCTCGTTACAGGGCGATTGAGGAGGTCTGGTAAAAAGGAGATTTTAAGAAATGAGAGAATTAAACTTCCCGCTACAGATTATGCTTGATATCGACACAGTAAATATGATTCAACACTTCGTTGATTCCGGTGTGTCAATTGACTTTGATAAATTACTAAAGCTGATGGCTGATAATGCAGAAAACATCTCTGACTTTATTCAGTCGGTGGAGTTTAACGAGCCTCGAATGATGCTACCAATTTCAGACAGCCATATGAAAAGATTGGTTATCGAGCAAACGAACAAATACAGCGTTAGCCCTGAAAAATATCTCAAGGCGGCTATAGTAATTTTGTACGCTGACAATATTTTGGTGACGGATTCGAAGGTGGTGCATTAATGGGTTTAATAATTGCTTGGACACTGCTAGGGCTATTTGTTGGTTGCTGGGTAGGTAATACGGTAAATAAAAATTGATGTTACCAATCTGTTAAAAAGCTGTTGACAAATAACCTTGAGCATGACATAATTGTATATATGAGGATAGTCTTCTATCCGAAGTCTATGAGGAGAGCAATTCTCCTTGAATTAAAATATTAATCGTCTCTACATCGATGATAACTATATTCTGAGTTGGAAAGGTGCAATGCTTTTCGTCATGGCCTTTCAGGTTAGTCTGAGAGGTCATCTCAAAAAGTGCTTAATCATTCATTATTGAACCCTTACAGCTTTGCCCTAATCATGAGTTAGGGCGTTTCTTTAAGAGTTTTCAAACAGAACTTTTAAAGAAAGTTTTCCTGAAACTTCGTTAACGTTAAAGCAAACCTTCAAAGCCCTTCACAGATGAGGATGATTCCATGAATATCCGAATCACCTATGTTTAGGGCTTTTCTTAATAGAGCATCTTTAATAAATCGTTAAGTCATCTTCTAAGTGTATTGGCGTTGAAGGTGCTCTATTAAGAAATAACCACTTAGAGGAAAATTATAATGACAAACGATTTATATATTAACGGCAGAAAGATTGATAGCTTCGGGGACTGGTCGCCACAGACTGAACATCCAGCTATCGCTATTCAGCGTAAAGAACACGATGAAAGAATTGCACTTGAGCAAGAAATCCGAATGTCACCAAAGGTAATTACCTTTGTAGCTCCTGAGCCTCAAGAGATGCCTGATATTTGCAAAACTCAAGCATTACTTGAGCTTGAGCGTGAATATTACCCACAGTTAAAAGCACAGCGCCTTAGATTAGATGACGCTTACGACAATGTGAAGAACTTTGAAGAGACTGAAAAGCCAACTGATTTTGATATTGAAGTGGAAATTAGACAAAATCCATTCGTATATTACTCAGTTGAGGATAATGATGGTTTTGGTACAGCAAGAGAGAATATCTCAAAAGTTCTTCAAAACATCCCTGAAGGATTCCGTTTAATTGATGTTAGACCAGCTTCACGCGGTACAGGTTCATATATTTTACTGTCTGATAAAACAGATGAAGAGATTTGTCAGTTAGCTGAAAAGAATCTACTTGAGCGTCATAGCAAAAAATTAAACAGATTTAAGCAAGAGCTTGCTAACCAGCTTAGAGCTATGAAGCAACTAATCAGTGACTATGAAACGCAGAAGAAGATTGCTATGCAGGCTGATATTGAGCAGCTTACGAAGATTTCTCAGAAGTATGCAAAGGTACTTTAACTATGAATTAAAAGAGGTGGTGAATGATTGATTTAACAGAACGCTATGAGCTTATTAAAGCAATTAGTGAACGATTGAAAGAACAACCCAACAAACCAAAACGAATCAAATCATCCACCTCTAAGCAAAAGAATAGAATCAGAAGAATCGCTAAATGGTGTCTTGATAAATTACCAAGTGATTGTCAGATTGTCGGTGAAGATGGTAATTATTATCTGGTTAGGTAAAAAGATTGGTTGGGTAAAAATCAACGGGAGAGATTATCGAGTGACATCGGTAGCTCTCCCTTTTTTGTATGTGTGCTACGTGATGATTCGGATAAGAATTATCCTCATGAAATCTGTAAAACTAATACCCACACTGAAAAATAGAATTTACGTACAACACGCTTAAAGAGGTGAAACATGAATGAGCAAATTCACAGTTGATAGTTTTATCGTTGAGCTAGGCTTCAATGAAAACGTTATTAAGGGACTGCAAAGAGTTGAAAAGGCAGCTTTGCAGTCAGCACAAAGAATTGAAAAGAACCTAAATAAAGGTTTCAGGATTAATACAAAGCAGCTTGATAGTAATTTAACGGCTTCTTTAGGGCAGCTTGAAAGGAAGTTTAATAAGGCCTTTGACAAGATTGAACAGAGAGCAAGAAATACTAAAGCTTTCCAGTTTACCACCAGATTTAATGACACTGTTAATCCTCCAAAACAACCAAGACAGCCACGAATTAGCGGAAACAGAGCAATCACAGCAGCTTACTCAGCGAATATGAGCAAGCTAAAAGGCCTTAACCCAATTGTCGAGAAATACATTAAGAGTCAGTTTTACGGGCTATCTGCTAAAGCCGGGTCAATGGATTCTTCAAAATTCAATGAGAAGTTAGCTCAGTTAAACGCTTCAGTCAGAGAAGCAATTGCTAAAGCCAGAGGTCATACATCCACCAGCATTAATGGTGACAGAGCAGCTAATAGTCTTGATAACCTGTCTTCAGCAGCAGTTAAAACAGCAGGTGCATTTATCTCAATGCAGGCTGTATTAGCCAGTTATCAGAAGATTATGGAAATTGGTTTACAGCGTGCAAGTGCTGAACGTTCAATTGATTTCGTATTTGATAAAGATGCAGGTCAGGTAAAAGAGTTCACAAAGTCATTAGCTCAAACAACGGGTTTAGATATCGCTGAACTGCAATCACAGTTTGCTGGTTTTGGTGCTTCAGCTAAAGAGTCTATGGGTATTCAAGGTTCTGAAGAACTTTTTAAAAATATGATTGGCTATGCTCGTCTGATGGGGAGAAGTGAAGAAGAGATTAAGCGAGCACTGACAGCATTATCACAGATGGCTGGTAAGGGTCAGATTATGGCTGAAGAGCTTAAGGGGCAACTGGCTGAAGCTGTTCCTGGTATGGTGCAGGTGTTCGCTAAAGCAACCGGAAAGAGTGAACAGGAATTATTTGATGCCATGAAGAAGGGGGCTTTAAAGTCTTCCGATACTCTTCAGAAGGTCACTCAGGAACTGAATAAACAAATCACCGCTAAAGGTGGCTGGAAAGCCATTTCAGAAAGTACTCAGGCACAACTAGGGAACTTGAAAAACTCTTGGAATACCACGCTTGATAGTATCTTCAGAGGTTCTGAAAATGGTCTGCAAGATTTTACACGAAGCCTAACAACGCTTTTAAACAGTTTAGGTGGAAGCGGTAAGAGTCTTGGTGAATCTCTTGGTAGCTTGATGACTGATATGTCGCATGGTGTCGATAGTCTGACCGATATTAGTTACAGGGTAAGAGCGTTCTTCGATGAGGTGACATTAGCTTACCGTTCACTAAATGACACTCAGAGGAAAATTGTTGATGGTTTATCTGATGGGTTAATTGATGGCTTGAAGATGCTTGCCGTAGCTGTTACTGCTCAAAAGGCTGCAAATGTAGCTGGAGGCTTGTTAAACCTTGCAAACGCTGTTACTTCATTCGGTGACGCTGTTAATAAAGCTAAAGCTGGTAAAGGTGGTTCTTCAGGTGGTGCGCTAAGTAAAGTCGGTAGAGTTGTCCTTTATGCTGAGTTGGTAAACTTTGCTCTTGATAATTTAAACCCTGAAGCGGCTAAGAATCCGAACTTACACCAATCAGGTATTGGAACAGAGACAAACTTCAACCCTGAATACAAAGGCGATTCATCTAAACCAAATCAAATTAATGAGGGATGGGCTAAGATTGGTAGTTCTATCGCTGACTGGTTTAATGGTGCAGCTAATAAAATTGCTAACTTCCAAGAGCCAATGAGTAACCTTGTTAATAACACACAATCAACTACACCAGCTATTACAGGTGACATGGTTAATAGCAATGCTCAACTTGCAATGACTATTAGTGAACTATCACGCAAGGTTGATGCTTTAACAGTAGAAGCTAAGAAGCCTTTGTCAGTTAATATCACTGGTGAAGCAACTGTTAGACCGGATGAACCAGCTTTCTTTAATTTCAGTCAATCGGCTAATGACCAGTTCACGCAGGATATGCTCTTAAGTTCAAGCTATCCAGAGGAAGAATGATTTCTTATATATATCCGTGTGCTACGTGAAATCTTCTGAACGGATATACCCACTAAAAATTATTTTTTACGTAGCTCACGCTTAACAGAGAAAACACTTATATATCAAAGGCTTGGTTAAAAATGATTAAAATACACTAAGTCTTTGAAATCAAAGGAGAATTTAATGATTTACACTAATCAGCTTCGTTACACTGGCAAAGATGGCGTTTACTTTCATTTACAAGGCCAACCAGATAATTTCTTGTCACTATCAGCAACTGAAAACATGGAATTTGATAGCCCTATGATGGTGACCACTCAAAATATGCAATCAGGGCAGACTGTAACAGATAATGTAATGCGTTCACCAAGAACTATTTCAATCAGTGGTGTGGTTGTGGTTGGTGAATCCGGTAGTATCCTTATCTCAAGAGATAATAAGCTGGTGGAAAACTTCATAGACACTCTTGAAAACTGGCGTGACCAGAAGCAAATTATCTCAGTTGTCTGTAAAGATGGTATTAAGATTGACGACTCAATTATTACAAGCTTTAAAGCCTCTAAAGATGTTGGTATTTCAAACGGCCTAAGAATCCAGCTAACTTTTCAGGAAATCAACTTTAAAGCTATCGTAGGGCAAACTGATATTTCGACTGCTACTGGCAAGACCGCTACCACGAATGATGGTGGTGCTACTTCTAAGAAGAATACAGGGAATACTACGACAAGTCTTGGAAGCCCTATGCTGACCTGTAAAGAGCTTTTTAGCTATTCGGCAAGTGAGTTATCAGATGAAGCGCTAAAAGCCCGTGTAACGTGCTCTAAGAGCGTTAGCGTTAAAAATGGTGAGAGCACCTTCACAGCCTCAGCTAATGAGCAAGCTTCAAAGGTGCTTAAGTCGGGTAATGCTTTACGGAAGTACTCTGTGAATCCGAATAAGAAGGGCACTTATTGAGACATAAAAAGGGGCTTCATAGCCCCTGAAAATTACAGTTGATAAGCGTCAATATCCAGTAGCTCTTTATCAGCAATTTCAAAGATTGGTGACCCATCATTTAGCGGTAACGGGTTTGTAGGTATGGTTATTTCAGTGTCGTTCTGTAGCGTTACAGTTACCGAATCCTTACCCAATGTCAGCCCCTTTAGATGTTTGGACAAAATCAACTGACACTCGACACGACCCGCTTTAGTTGTCAGGTCAATATCTTTAAGCTGGGGTAGTTCCTTATCAGTGAGTGAAGCCTTACGCCTCATGTTATCAATCGTGGTCTGTAGCTCTGTGCGCTTCTGGTTCAGTTCCTTAAGCTGAATTTTTAGTTCATCAATATCATCCATCTCAAGAAGTAGGGCGGTAGCTTTCTTGATTCTGGTTGTGACAATTTCAACCTCATGCTGTAGAGATGCAATCTTCCCCTCTGCTTCTCCATCATTCCCCACGTCAATCATCCCCAGAAAATTATCAATCATCCACTTATCAAACGGTTTACGCTTCAACGGAGGAACATCACAGCGACCATCAAGATGGTTATTGCACCGATAAACGCCCTGATACTTATTCTTAGTCCCTGTAGGGTGAACACTAGCCCCGCACTGACACCTAAACAGACCTTTGAAGATGTTAATCGTTAATGGATTATCACTTGCAGGTGTACGGCCTATACGGTTCTTACCAAGAATCTCTTGAGCTTTATTGAACGTTGAAGCATCTATAGCGGCTTCGTAGTAGTTCGGTATAGCGGGGCGGTCATTACGTTGTGATGCTGGTAACGTGCCTATCGTTGTCTCTGACCTTAAGATGGTGCGTACAGAGTGAACACTAAACCCGTTAGCATCTTTACGGCGACTAAACGACTTTATACCGTTGCTTTGAAGGTGACGGGCGATGTTATGCAGACTTTCACCACTTAGCAGCAGCTTGAAAATCAGTCTTACAGTCTCAGCGTGTTCATTGAGTTTAAAAGTATCGGGGTCAATCCATCCGGGAACCATCTTTGTTAAACGTTGTTCACCAGCAAGGGCAAGTTTTGCACGTTGCTCCCATTTCTGAGAAACACGGAAAGACTTCTGCTTAGATTCCTGATGCGCTATGTAGGCTTTGACACGCTGGATGATTGAGATTCCTAAATCATCGGCTAAAGCATCCTTTGTGTAGATAAGACCATCTTGTAGCGTGTGAATCTCTAACCCGTTGCCTAAGATGCGATTCATCAAGGCTTCTGTTTCAAGGTGTTCTAAGCGGCCTATACGGTCGATACTCTCAACAAGCAAAATCGTACCTTCTGGAAACTCCCCAGACTCAATACGGGCTAACATGTCACCAAACTGACCAGTAAGATGCTTACCTTTGTAACCGGATAGACCTTCATCACTGAAAGACGCTACTACTTGAGCATCGCTATTCTTCTTCAGCCACTGCTTGAACAGGTCGTTTTGTCGTCTGGTTGAATCTGCACCTTCAGCGCCTTGTATAGCTGAACTGTACCGAAGGTATGTAATTACGCTCCTCATGGTGATAAACTCCCATGCAATTGATTCTCATTTAAAGATAAGCTTATAACCATTATGGCTAATGCTACAATGCCGAATAGCTACAATACAATGACCCTTGATTTACCTCGCCGCTTCCCCTGGCCGACGTTACTTTCGGTCTGCATTCATGGTGCTGTTGTGGCGGGTCTGCTCTATACCTCGGTACATCAGGTTATTGAACTACCTGCGCCTGCGCAGCCAATTTCTGTCACGATGGTTGCGCCTGCTGATCTCGAACCGCCACAAGCCGTTCAGCCGCCACCGGAGCCGGTGGTAGAGCCAGAACCGGAACCTGAGCCGATCCCCGAACCGCCAAAAGAAGCACCGGTGGTCATTGAAAAGCCGAAGCCGAAACCTAAGCCAAAACCGAAGCCGGTGAAAAAGGTACAGGAGCAGCCAAAACGCGATATCAAACCCGTAGAGTCGCGTCCGGCATCACCGTTTGAAAATACGGCACCCGCGCGCCTGACATCAAGTACGGCAACGGCTGCAACCAGCAAGCCGGTTACCAGTGTGGCTTCAGGACCACGCGCATTAAGCCGTAATCAGCCGCAGTATCCGGCACGAGCACAGGCATTGCGCATTGAAGGGCAGGTTAAAGTTAAATTTGACGTCACGCCGGATGGTCGCGTGGATAACGTACAAATCCTCTCAGCCAAGCCTGCGAACATGTTTGAGCGTGAGGTGAAAAATGCGATGCGCAGATGGCGTTATGAGCCGGGTAAGCCAGGCAGTGGGATTGTGGTGAATATCCTGTTTAAAATTAACGGCACCACCGAAATTCAGTAAGCAGAAAGTCAAAAGCCTCCGACCGGAGGCTTTTGACTATTACTCAACAGGTAAGGCGCGAGGTTTTCCTTCAGGATCAACCGCGACATACTTAAATAATGCTTCTGTCGCTTTATAGCGTTGCCCGATTGGTTCAGACGCTACTTTTTTCACCCACACTTCAATATTAATGCTGACCGATGTCGTCCCTTTCTGGACACAGCGTGCATAGCAGCACACCACATCGCCGACCGCAACCGGCCGTAAGAAAGTCATTCCTTCAACCCGCACAGTCATTACGCGACCGTGGGCAATTTCTTTCGCCAGAATAGCGCCGCCAATATCCATTTGTGACATTAACCAACCACCAAAGATGTCACCATTGGCATTGGTATCGGCGGGCATGGCTAAAGTACGTAAAACA
>SKEH01001012.1_pt1 | contig 13708 bp, 15 predicted proteins | sample 4826571 | NCBI WGS metagenome assembly SKEH01 (sample SAMN11008814, study PRJNA524170) | human gut metagenome | biome: Human fecal sample; material: Feces; isolation source: fecal sample from pouch patient p29 | host: Homo sapiens | place: Israel: Tel-Aviv | collected 2016-09-14 | reverse complement strand
AGATAACCGAAAACGAGAGGAACCATCCGGATTACCGGTGACGGTGTCCATTTTGAACGCCGATGGTGTTCAGATTAACTGGTGACGACACGCGGATTTATTTGACGAAAGACACCGTGACTCGTCCAGTGACGTAACGCCGATTACTTTTTTTGGCCTTCTCTCCGCGGGTTCGACGACGTACTTGATTCGTGCTCCGATCTTCTGCACGTAGTCGGTGAGGAGAGAAACGAGTTGCTTCTGTCTGTTTCTGATCTGGGAGATGTAGGACTGCCGCGATGGCAGCCACGATATCCGTCTTGTATGAGTCGAGCCGAACCGTGCTTTCGCCGGCCCATGAGTACCGTACTAACAACCTTGAGTGTAGCGACTGTCTGTGGAGAGGGGAGTCATAGCGGTCCTCCTTGAGCGGGGTGATGATGTAAGGATGTTACGGGATGCCAAATAGTTGTTTGGATTTTGCCGGAAAGAGTCGTCTGGGTAGCGAATTGCTTTTACGTGGCCTCACGTCCATTGTCTCACGTATGGATGCATCAGAAACCTCATAAGAAATCAGGATGTTGCATCTTTCGGAGTTCAATGACATACAGGTTACCGACGGTCAACCGCCTTGATGGGGTTGCGTACATGCTCTACGTTGGAAGTGGGCGAGAGGTCGCGTGTGTGGGGTAATCCGTTTCGTTCCCGCAGCGCGCGGATTTGCATGGTTTTGACGTGTTTAGAAGATTGCCTCGGTAGAATCATAGCCGATGACCAGCGTCTCGATTTCATGGAGCATGGGCTTATCGAGATCGGTCACGCCGATGGTTGAGACCTCGCCACGACGCGGATTGAAGAAGCCAAGACGACTCACGTTCTCGTATTGCTTGGCGTGGATGGAATGAAGGCCCATGAGCCAGTACATGCAAATCTGCAACGTATGATCCTTGCTCGGCTTCGTCTTGTTGGTTTTGAAGTCCCAGACCGTGTCCTGGGTCAAGAAATCACCGTCGCCGGTGTCCACGATGTCGGTGTAACCGCCTTTGAACGTGATGCCGTCAGCGACGACTGGACCGTACTCTTTGAAGAAGGCAAGGCTTCTCTGGACCATGATGCGGATGTTGTCGCAAGTGTCGACGTCCGGGCGGATCGTCTCCGGTTCGGGCAGAATGAATTGCTTAACGTGTCTGATGCTGAGTTAATTTGGTTGTCGAACAGTATGGATGAAGATTTATACATTCGGCTTCACTAAAAAAGTCTAGAGACTCGCTTGGCTGAAGATGTCTAACATCGAATGCTTACATTTGAGAGGGGCGTAAGATAAGAGCTATTCGATACTGCATATTTAGGGGTTCTTTTTTTGGGAGGGCGGAGGCGATGTTTACTGCAGATAAACCCTTACGGCATGTCAGTGAAGATGAATATGGCAGAGAGCGGTACGTCGAAAATCTTGCCTACGCTATTGTGACCGGTGACGACTCAAATGGTTTGGTGGTCGGCGTCGAAGGAGAGTGGGGCAGTGGTAAAACCTCCGTCAAAAACATGCTCATCGAACGTCTACAACAGCAGATGTGCCTTCCGAATCGCAGGACTCATATCATCAAATTCGACGCATGGATGTACTCCAGATCCGGTGAAATGATATCCGCGTTATTCTCTGAAATTTCGGAAGGACTTTCTCCTAAATTGAAGTGGTATCAGGAGTTGTGGGTGCGGTTTAGCCAGTGCAAGAGTAAAACAGCCATCTCTGTAATCCAGTTGTTCTTTAATCTATTGGATGTCGCGTTTTTGTCTGGTGGAGTTAGTGTTTCCATGGAGGCTATCTCTCAGAGTTTTCAGAATCTGTCGGAGGTATTATCGAGCAGCAAAACAAGTAAGGTCGACAGTCTACGTCGAACAAGAGATGCCTTGAAATACGATTTGAGATCGCAGACGGATAAGATAATCGTCTTCATTGATGATTTGGATCGTCTCTTGGATGATGAAGTAGCGTTACTCATGCAAGCCGTGAAGGCGGTAGGAGATCTTCCGTGCGTTACGTATGTCTTGTTCTATGACAAAACGTTTATTGCAGAGGCTCTGAATAAGTCGAGTCATGGCCATGGTGCAGAATTTCTTGAGAAGATTATACAGGTACCTGTAGCAATTCCAGATTCCTCTCTTGGCGATTTACGTAATATGCTTAGGAAAGAGATTCTGCGTGCTGGACAAAGAAAACAGAATAACTGGTTAACGGGCAGGGAATTGGATATCTTTGAGCAATGCATTTGCCCGTTTATTCATGGCAAGCGCGATGTAGTCCGGTTTCTGAATGATTTTCTTCTGTATTACGGGACACTTGGAGATGACGTTGAGTTACTGGATTTGGCAGGTATTACGGCATTGCGAATATTTTACCCGGAACTGTACCAATGGATAAAAGAAAATCGTGATTCCCTAGTTGATTCAAAACTATTAGATAGCGTCGATTTACATGATTCTGGACGAATTAATAACCTCAAGCAGATCGCCGAATTTGTCGATGAGACAAATCATTTTAATAATGATGTTTTAAATTGGAAAAAAATAATTGGCGTACTGTTTCCTATTGCATATAAAGCATTTAACGAACAAAATGGTTTAAATTTTACGAATGATGTTCCGGATTCATATCGATCAATATGTAAAAAAATTCATTTTGATGTATATTTCCGGCTGGTCCCATCAATGGAAGAGATTTCGGAACAACGGTATAAACAATTCCTTTGCGTGACGAATCTTGATATGGTTCAGATAAATGCTGATCTGATGCAGGTTGCTTATTCTTCGAAACTACAGGGGAAGCTCGAACGATATCTACGTAGAAATCCGCAAAACGGCACAAAAAGAATGCGCATGTTGCTTCGCTTCTATCTTAAAAATCATTTTTCAGTTGGTCTTCAAGCAAAACAGAATGCGGAAAGAGCATTTTATCCTTATGTCCTATCTCTGTTCGATGTGGCATGTAAAGGAGATTACTCCTCAGCCAGTATCGAAACACTTTTGGAAGAATGCTTTTGCAGCGAGGAAGAAGGTGCGCTTCCAGCAAACATATATCTGGCTGTGCTATGCGACCTACAATCCTTATCGATACAGGAGAAAGAGGATTGGCGATGGAATAAGTTATATGAAATCTGGGACGTGGAAGTTAATTCATATTTAGGCTATAAAAGTCAACTGCGTTCTGAAATGGACAAGATTGACTGGAAAAAATGGAGTACACGATTGAGCGCGCGAATTATGACTCTTGCTGCAAAACAGCAGCCGCAGGATGATAAGCGTGAATCGTTGCTGGTCCATCTGGACTTCTACGAGTTGCGGCTGACAATGGCGATGCTGGGGCAGATGTTCAAAAATGAACCGGATAGTTTGGTTGAAGTACTGCGTTCTCTCCGTAGGTATGCCGACGAAGATCAGTTTGTATTCCTTTCCGTGGCAGCACTGGTGACAAAGCTGGATGACGGTAGTTATTCCGTTGTCGTTCAGGCGGCTAGGAAACTTTTCAAGCCAGATGACTACTTGGATGTGATCGATACATATATCTCAAAGGGTGTGCTGTGGCATAAAACCAGCAGGAAGCGCGATCAGCAGCTATGCCATGCTGCCTATGCCTTTGCGCTCAGAAACATCGATGCTGTAGACCAGCTCGACCCCGTCCATGTTACTGCTGATCAGGCGAGCAGTATCCTAGAAAGCTGGAAGAATTAAGCTCCGAGAATCGCCTGTATTGGTTTGGGCACGTTCAGCTTTGCATGCGCATTTTCAGAAAGACAAAGACATAGCTCGATGACTTTCGAACTCTTGCACGCTTTGGCCTTCTGTATCGAATGCTTCGTGCTCCGTTCTGAAACATCGTAGGGGCATGCCTATGGATACTTCGATACAGATTTTCTTATCATGAATAGTGAGTGCTCAACACGCCGGCATGGCCGCTAAATATCAAAGAATCGCTCGTGTGCCTTGCATATGTTCTAAAACTATGGGATAATTGCAAGCTGTTCGTATACCTTCATAACATATATAGGGGTTACGAATCTGGGGCTGGTATTCGGTCCCTCCAAGGGCGGGGTATATCCCCGCCCTATACTCTATACTTTCTTTCTATGACTAGAAATCGTGAGCTTAGCATCTTCATCGATGAATTCGGTGAACTTTCAGCGCCATGCCGACTGAATAGTTGCAAAGATGCATTTTACGTGGTCAGTCTGGTCTTTCATGATCAGGATGTTGATATTTCCAGCCTGGTAGATGACTTGAATTACGAGCTGGATATTATGAAAATTCCTGGTATTTCCAAAAATCATGCTTTACACTCATACAATTTGATCAGAGGTGAACGTCCATACGAATCTCTTGATATCAGAGAGAGACACAAGCTTTTCAACAAAGCCGTTGACTTTGCAGGTAGTTGTGCACGAATAGGTGTGGCAGGAAAGATGTGTGTCGTTGACCGTCGGCATTATTGCGAACCCGATTCTGCGCGCGGTGTTAATTGTCGAATATCAGAATCAAGGCGCCAAGCCATGGAGGCTAAAATTCATAATTGGCTGGATGACCTCATTCTTGATAACCGGGATGATTTATGCACCTTCGACACTATAAAAGTGTATTATGATAACGGCCAGAAGTGGTTGGGGGATCTGATTCATGAATCGTTTAGCCGTAATGTTGTTGAAGATGAGCTCGTTTTCAAAGAGAAAGTTAGCCCATCTCAGTACAAGCTGTTTCAAGTGGCTGATCTATTGTGCACATACAGTCTGCTGTGCAAGAAGCGCGCTGTAAGTGATTACACAAAAATGACATGCGGTTTTTCGATTCCTCTTTCAAAGTCAAGAATCATGGCGACGACAGAAACCGAGGAAACTCTCTAAGGCAGTCACATAGTGCAGCCGCTACAGATAGACAGGTGGATGTTCTTGCTCGACATTTCAAAAAACTGACGGAAAACTCAATTCCTCATGTGCACTGATTTAGACTCGGACTACTTGAAGTACTACTTTCAGCATGACAAGGCCCCTCTCGTGGATAAGCTGGTACACCATCCCGCTTCCGTGGATGACCGTAAGCGTCGCGCTCAGGCCGTGCCCATTGAATGATGAGTTCCTGGATGGTCTGTGGTTCGCTTCGCCGACTCTAGGGGCCAGTTCACGTGATTCATATCAATCCCCAGCATGACGCATATGGCGGTTGGTACCTTCGCTCTTTTGAGCTGCTGCGGAAAGCCTGACATATCCAGTTGAGTGCATGGTGAATCTGATTTTGGAAGCGACGAAAAGATCTTCTGATTTTTCTACGATGCGGCCTAGCGCATCCGAAGCGATCCGTTGAACCTTGACGAGCGGAGCACCTTCAGGTTGGCTGAGCAACGATGCATGGCTGAAATCGGCATCGACAACTTCAAGTACCTCATCTGACGACACAACGTCTATGCTGTAACGCGAATGGAATGTTCCATATAGCGATTTCGCATACGAATCATCCATCAGAAGATGGGGAAATAGCGCCGCCGGCAGTGTAGTCTGTTCCAAACAGAAAGGCTCGCCGTCAAGGAAGCGCAGACGGTTTATTCGTATTACCGAGCTATCTTCATCCAACTGAAGTTGTCTGATGTCCATTGGTCCGGCAACGGACATATTGGAAGTCGCTACCTTGCTTTCAAGTAAAAAGCCTTGTCTTCGCGCGATTTCTGGAAGCGATTCTATGGTGTTGATGTTCCTTATCAGTTTTCCATCAGTGACGATGATGCCGCCGTTACGTCCGATTCGGCGCGTTATCTCATGGTTGCACTCCATGGTTGATAAGGCTGGTCGAAGGGCTGATCGTGTGATTCCGAGCTTATCGGCTAAAGCACGTTCCGTTCCGATTTTCTCGCCTGAGCGGAGCTGCATCTGTCTCACGAGCGTATGGATCCTGCGAATGATCTCATCTTTGCTTAAGCTGAGTTCCTCTGCCATAGTGCCACTCCTCTTCTTTGACAAGGAACACCTTAATCACACATGTCTGGCCTAATATTTCGCAGAAGTAAATGGGTGAATCGCAGATTAATGGTTTTGAAAAGGCGCTTGGAACAACGGGGGGAGAGGGCGTCGAACCTTTTCCGCCGATTGGTCTTGAGGCTTTCTTTTCGGAAAATGTTCGGAACCATTAATACAGGACTTGAATAACTAACCAAGATGTAACAGTGCTTCGGGATGTGTAAATTCGTTTCGCTTAATAATGACAGACAACGGCCGATATTAAGGCATCTGTTTATGTGTTTCCCACTTAACAATAAATGGATTGGCGCAGGAAGGAATGATTCCCATGTTTGGTATAGCTCAGTACGGAGAAGCCTATCGTAGTGGCTCTCTTACGCCAAATCAGGTGATTGCAGATCATATTGGTTACGCGAAAAAAGTATCCCAGAAGTGTAATGCAATCAGCGTGCTTAATCCAAAAGCAGAGGAATTGGCAGAGGCGAGTGCGGAACGCTTTTCCCAAGGGAAAGTCAAAGGCCCTCTGGACGGCGTCCCGGTTGTTGTCAAAGACAGCTACCACATGAAAGGTCTTAAACGTTGGCATGGCTCCGCTATCCATGATGGCGATGATCCATCGGCTTTTTCTTCTGAGCCGATACAGAAGCTTGAAGCTGCTGGCGCTGTGATAGTCGCAAAAACCACGATGCCTGATATGGGCATGTTGGGAAGCGGTATCAGCTCTCAATTCGGAATCGTTCGTAATCCTTGGGATCTGAGTAAAAGCCCAGGTGGATCTAGCTCAGGTGTAGGAGCATCTCTGGCGAGTGGACTGGCCGCATTTGGTTTGGGAACGGATATCGCAGGTTCGGTACGTTTGCCTGCCGGCCATTGTGGCCTTGCGGCCATCAAGCCTACTCAGGAAAGAATCGCCTATTCTCCAGCAAGCGTGATGCGTTCCTCTGGAATATTGTCGAGAAGCATCTCCGATGTCGAACAGGTGCTTGCCGTTGTGGGAACCTCTTCCGAAAGCGACCCATGGAGTCTTCCCGGCACATTTGAAGCCAAACAGATAGGTGATATTCTCGCGCGAAAGCCCAAAGTGGGCCTTCTGCTTGATATGGGGTATGGGGCATCTTTGGATCCCGTTGTATCGAGCTTTGTCGTCAGGGCTTCGGAGCGTCTTGCGCAAATGGGTTGTCAGGTGGAACCACTGTCTCTTGATCTGACCGATGGGGATTTCTCCAATGCGGATCGAGTGTTCAAAGCCCATGCAGCGGCGGAAATCAGATCTTCTCGGCATCCTGAAGCCGTTCTTGATTACGTTGCCGAATGGGCCAAAGAGGCGGCCGAGCTCAGCATGGCCGATTACGAGGATGCCATGAACGGAGTGCTGAGCACGGCATGTCATGTGATCGATGAGACGAAGCGGTTCGACTACCTCATCAGTCCGGTTATTCCCGTCGTCGGATTCAACGCGGACATTCCCGGCCCTGGGGATGATGAGCAATTGCTGCACCATACGCAATTCACGGCATGGTTCAACCAAACCTGTCAACCGGCAGTCGTGTATTGCGAGGGAGTGGATCAGACATCGAAGCTTCCCGTGGGCATACAGATTGTTGCAAAGAGATTCGATGATGCCGGCGCCCTGGCCATCGCGGGCGCTTTGGAGCAAAGCAGACCGGAAACAATCAACTATCCGCATTTTGAGGGGGTGCCTGAATATGGTTGCTGACAACTATGGCGAATGGAACTGGGGTGACATTGAAAAGACGGACATCTCCCCCAGCTGGGTCGGTGGTGACGGTATTTTTACCGAGGGCACGGATTCATCGGGAAATGCCGTTTTCCGAAGGGTGTTCACTCAGGAGAGTCGTCCCTATTCATCCCCGTTCGAAAGCATCGCAACGATGATGAAGGCCGCTGGTTCCTTGGGAATATCACCGAAAATTCTGGCTATCGATGGTCAGACGATCATCATGGAGAGGACTCCAAAGAACTGGAGGAACGCGAAGCTCGACGAACTCAGAAATCCTTATGTGCTTTGGTCTGTTCTCGAACAGCATCGCCGCATTCACGAGCTTTCGGGAGAATCTATCAAAGGAGTTACGAAAAGAGACCTGGTTGAAGACGTGTACGGCATGCGTGACCTGTATATGCATACTGGGAAAACGTTGCCTAGAGAGGTCGATGCACTGTTGAAGCAGCTCGATCCATTCATCAAAAGAGTTGATGAATTCCACGAACCGGCGGTTCCATGCCATGGAGATGGTGCGACTTCGAACATTCTCATCGATCCTTCGCCCGAAGCGGGGAATGTAAGCATGCCGATGCTTACAGGGTGGACTGTTTCCGGTGTCATGGACCCACTTGAGGAGGCTGGATCCGTTCTGGCGGAAGTCGGGCCTTTCTGCGGCACTCCGGCGCAGCTGATTACAGGATTGGGACTACCGGCATCAACACTGCCGGTAGCACAGGTGTTCGGTATTTTAGGGGATCTGTATTGGGCTCTTATCGGGCTGTGGCGTAGCGCAACAACGGAAACGCCGGAAATAGATTTCGCCAAATACGGACTTTGGCGCCTAACGAAAGCTCGGAATCAGATGGTCCTGCCATTCGGCCCTGCGGCATGGCTCGAAAGATTGTAAGGCGCAGCGAAGGGAGTGATCCAAATGGGAAACACTGTTATAGAAGGTCGAATCAGTCATGATGAATTCGTAATCGTTCCGCAGACGGTGACGGATGCAGTGAACGAGGCCGGAATCTGGCAGGATAAGTCGATCTATATCAAACCGCTTTCAGGAGGCCTCAATAACGAGAACTGGTATGCCCGGGACAATCACGGAACCACCTATTTCCTAAAGGTTCCCGGTGTCGGCACCGGATTTATTGACCGTAGCGCAGGTGATGCCGGAACACAGAAGGCATCCGAATTGGGAATCGGTGCGAAGGTGTATGAATTTGATTCGGATAACGGCGTTGAAATCACCGAATTCCTCGAAGGTTACGACACATGCACGACCACCACGTTGCGCACCTTGGAACAAGGCATGCAAGTGATGGATATCTACAGGAAACTGCATGAAAGCCAGCCGTTTGACCACACGAATACGCTGTTCGAGCAGATAGACCAGCATCTGGCCCAAGTGAGGGAGCTCAACATAGACCTGCCTGCATGGGTTCTGGAACTCATTGACGACTATAAGGACGTCAAGGCAAGGTTCATGGCTTCAGGGTTGGACATTGTGCCTTGCCACAACGATCCAATGCCGGGAAACTTCATGGTTAAAGACGGCACTATGAAGATCATTGACTTTGAATTCTGCGGCAACAATGAATCGAGCTGCGAACTTGCTCTATGGCTCTCTGAGATGTTCTATGACAGCAAGGACTCGATGCCTCTGATCGAAGAATACCTTGGAACCATCACCACCGACAGACTCAGCCGTATTCAGGCCTCCAGAGTGATAGGTGACATCAAATGGGGCTTGTGGGGTGTCATAGCCTCGGCTGTGCGCGATGTCGCATTTGATTACTGGAAATACGGAATCTGGAAACTCATGAGGGCCTACACCTACCGGAGCGAGCTCGATTGGGATCAAGTGAAGGCAAACATCTAACAAAAGCTCAAAGGAACAAGCAGATTAATCAGAAAAATACTTAGTTCGAATCGTTCCTCAAACCAGAGGCAAGCGATTTCCCATAACCAAAAAAGTCAATGAAAGGAGCAGTCAAATGAAAGAAGCAATCAGAAACATGTCTTCAACTACGAAGAATGTAATCTTCGTAGTGCTATACGTAATCCCTCTTGCGTTTGCCATTCTTCCACCTTTGTACTTCTGGGGAAGTGGTCAGACCGCTTTATTCCTAGGAGTCCCCATGTCGATTTGGTATTGGCTCTTCGATTTTATTTTCCTCACCGCAGTGATGTTCCTCTTCTATTGGATGGAAAGTGTACGCGGCGAAGTTGACCCGGAAATGACCGGTAGCAATAAGGAAGGTGAGTGACCATGGCCATCATGCTTGGAATGATTGCCCTATTCTTCGTGGGAATCATAGCGATTTTGTACATTACGTTGAAGCGTACCCGCTCGTTCGATGATTATGCCGTCGCGGGTCGTTCATTCGGCCCTTGGTACGTTGCCATGTGCTACGTCAATTCTTGGTGGCCGGGCACAGTGTTCATTTCGTTCGCAGGTATCAGCGTCGCATCCGGTGTATTTGGTTTCTATGGACTTGCCTATTCGACTCTGGGTCTATCGTTCATGTATTTCATCGCCACTCGTGCCTGGAGATGGGGAAAGAAATACAACCTCGTCACTCAGCCGGATTTGATGAGACTGCGTTACATGTCCAAGCCCGTCGGTGTGGTGTGTTCCATCATTGGCGCTATTGCGATTCTTCCCTGGACCATCCTTGGCATGCAGGCACTAGCAACGGTGTTCCACATCGCATCCAACGGTAGCTGGGCTCTTCCTGTATGTCTGATTGCGGGTCTGATTGTCATTATGATTCGACAGATCTGGACCGTTCAGATGGGTATGCGAGGACTGATCTACACTGACATGTACCAAGGTCTGTTCGCTTATGTGCTGGCGGCGATCGTATGTGTCTTCCTCTTGGTCTCCCCGAGTTCTCCGGCAAACTGGGGCATGCTTTCCCATATGTCCGATAATCTTCTGAAGGTTCCTGGCGATGGCGGCTCCTACGGTCCCATGTATCTTTTCTGCCAGATTTTTACCGGTGTCGTCGGTGCATTGTGCTGGCCAATGAGTTTCGTACGTATTTACACGGCTAAAGACATCCGGTCGGTAAAGAAATCCACGAACTACGCAATTGTCATTGCTGGTGTGTTTTATGCGCTTTTGACCCTGACCATGCTTGCCGCGGCCCATATTCCCGAAGTGGCTGCAAATCCGCAGTCCGGTTGGACCACCTTGCTGAATCAGTATGGTGGAACTTGGTTGCTTGGCTTGGGTCTGGTGATGATTTTCGCTGGTTCCATCGGCCATATCGATGGTAGCGTCCAAGCTGCAGGTACCCAGATCGCCAACGACATCATCGGTAGTCGAATGAGCCTTAGCGATCGGCAGAAGACCATTTTCTCAAAGTGCTGCATGGTGGTGTTCGTGCTGGTCTCTGCGGTACTCGCATACTTTACAAATGGCATGTCCCGACTGCAGCTCCTCGCTCAGCTTTCCTATCAGGGAATCGTGCAGATTGCCGTGCCCTTATTCTTGGGAATTTTCTTCAAATTCGGAAACAAATATGGTGCGCTGTTTGGCATGATCTCCGGCTTTGGAATTGCTGCAATTCTGACAGTCATCTTCCCGGACGATATTCCGGCGTTGGGGAGTCTGACGTCCGGTGTGGTCGGTTTGATCGTCAACTTGGTGGTATATATCGTCGTTTCCCTTGTGACGCGTAATCGCATCAGTGATGAGGAAAAAGCTCACGTCGATGAGCTCTTTGAGGTCGCTGCCGCTAGGAGGAATCAGGCCGCCAAGCGGAAGAGCTTCGGCCTCGCTGCCAAGATTGGTACTGGTGCTCCCGTTATGCAGGAAGGTACGGTTGTCGGTTCCTTGGCAAAGGAGGCTGACTGATTTCGATGGCAAGTGAGGTGGGGTGCGATTTCTGTTGTAAGCGGGAATCGCACCCCACCTCACTGTCCATTTCGATTGTGTATGGCGACGTTTCGGTGGGTCTCGTGGCGAAACTCGAAGCGCCTGCATCGGTCGTTGGACTACAGGCCGCCGGAAACGGCTTGAAGGGCACACTCCGGGAGGGATCCGGAACATGTTCCTCGCAGGCCTAGATCCTGTATCGCTAATGGGCAACGCCCAACAAACGGGACGTAGTTCACAATCCCGTTGTATGGTCTCATTCTGTTTCCTCTGTTGAAACGGTGATTGAAATCGGCACGAGCGGTGCGGAGGGGATGCCATGCTCTTGGAGTTGTCGGATCAGTCCTTCCCTGACATACGGCCATACCGCTGAAAGTGCATACGGTATTTCCTTTTCTTCAATGGGGGTATCGAACTGGATAGCGTACTGAAGGTCGGAACGGAATAGAAGAGGGATGTCGGCTTTTCCCGGATCACCGTCTTTTGCGGATACTTCGGAATGCAAAGATATTTCGTATGGCCACGGTTTGCCGTCGCTCGGTGCCAGATTGAATCCGAAGCTGAGATTGGTTGCAGAATCTTCTGGTGGATTCTGTGTGAAGTCGCGTTCGCTGGACTGACTGATTAAGGTGATGTTGCTGACGTTCATCGGGCTGACTCCATTTGCATTGTAGGGATTTGGCTGAATGCGAAGTCATGGATTGAAATAGATCGAGAGTTGACAAAGACGCTACGTGGAGCATTGTCGCCATGAGGAGGCAGTTTTATTTGAATGGAAGCGTCTTCGGATGAGTAATCCCCATTCTGCCACTCCACGAATGCCTTTGCCTGGCTTATAACTTGTCCAGTGACGTAATGCCGATTACCTTTTGGCTTCTTCTCCGCGGGTTCGACGACGTACTTGATTCGTGCTCCGACCTCCTGCGCATAGTCGGTGAGAAGAGAGACGAGTTGCTTCTGTCCGTTTTCGATCTGGGAGATGTAGGACTGACTGACTCCCATTTCGTCGGCCAGTTGAGACTGTGTCATGCCGCGATGTTTTCTCATAGCGACCAAGTCGTCGAGAAGTTCGTCTGCTGCTTGGTACAAATCGAAGGCGAGCTCTCCGTAGTCATAGGAAAATTGTTCGTCCATAGTTCTTCTCCTGCTGCTGATATTACTTATAGTAATATCAGCAGCAACCTCGACATGCTAATTAAGCTTCCAGCCGTTGGCTGAATGCTTCGAATATAGGTTCAGAGACTTGTCGATCTGTTCGTTTTGCTTTTCAGTGATTTCGGTTTCTGTCCCTGATATGTCCTTGAGATGTATGACAAGCCCGAAGACGGTGTCTTCTATTTCCGGTGGCTCTCCCACATAATGTCGTATCTGGGTTTTTGCTGATCTGTGGATCGTTGTTTCATGATGCCAACGTAGCTCGAATATGCGTGCGTCCCGTCTTGCTCGTTTGACGGGTGTGACTTCGCTGCCAGGGGTTAGCTTGCCTTCCTGCAGGCGGTTGAGTTTGTTTTCGAGGAACGCCTTGAGCTTGCTCTTATATTTTCTGAAATGTTTGGAGTCGATTTTTTCTCGCATGAGTTCCTGGTTCGCAGCCTCTGAGGCGAAGTGTTCCGCGATGGCGATTACGATATTCGCCGTGTACGCGTCGGATCGGACTGTGCTTTCGCCGGCCCATGAGTACCGTACTGGACGACCTTGAGTGCAGCGGCTGTCTGTGGAGAGGGGAATCATCACGGTCCTCCTTGAACGGGTTGATGATGTAAGGATACCACAGGGTATCGAACAATTGTTCGAATTCTAGGATGTTTGGATTTTGTCGGAAAGAGTCGTCTGGGGTGGCGAATTGCTTTTGCATGGCCTCCGATGCCCTGACCCTCGGTCGGGGCAAGGGCTCCACCATCAGCAAGCCTGCCGGGTTTACGGGCAGGAGCGTGTGTCTGGCGACATCGTCGACATCGCCAACAACGCGTGCCGTCGCATTGCCGTCGGCCGGTGGAGTGGGCTGTCTTTCGTCAAATAAATCCGCGTGTCGTCACCAGTTAATCTGAACACCATCGGCGTTCAAAATGGACACCGTCACCGGTAATCCGGATGGTTCCTCTCGTTTTCGGTTATCTCATCAGGGAGTGG
>SKEH01001011.1_pt1 | contig 13710 bp, 10 predicted proteins | sample 4826571 | NCBI WGS metagenome assembly SKEH01 (sample SAMN11008814, study PRJNA524170) | human gut metagenome | biome: Human fecal sample; material: Feces; isolation source: fecal sample from pouch patient p29 | host: Homo sapiens | place: Israel: Tel-Aviv | collected 2016-09-14 | reverse complement strand
TAGCAGAATCGTATGAGTATGAAGATAGAACGCGTTCATTTACGATGAGCTAGCTGTGAGCTTCATTGAAGCTAATATGAGGTATTTATTATGACAAACATAAAAACTAATCTAACACCAGTTAAATATTATTTTTGGTACTTTAGTGAATGATCTGAGTGCCTAGTTTGTATTGTCTTAGACACACAGTTCAAATAAAATGCTGTGTGTCGTAGCTTAAGTACTTCTTCTCGAGTAATGCTCACACAGCGATTGACTGTGTGAGTTTTTTATTTCGGGAGAAAAGAATGAAAATTTTAAAAAGAATTACCTTAGATACGCTTAATGGCCTATCCACAGGAATAGTAGTCGCGTTAATTCCAGGCGCTTTAGTTAGTCAATTAATTAAAGTACTCCTACCCATGTTTCCTCAACTAGGATTCATCCTTACCTTTACTACTTTTGCTTCTTCACTTCTACCTGCAATTAGTGCCGTTTGTGTTGGTATGACTGGTAAGTTGACCCCTATCCAAACTTCCTCCATTGCACTTGCAGCTACTGCTGCAGCTGGTAACTTTACGATTCAAAACGGTAAAGTTGTGGTAATCGGCAACGGTGACGTAATTAATGTCGCAGTCACGATCATGGTTGCCTACGCATTAGTCCTGTTTTTAGGTAAAAAGTTAAAGGCATACACAATTTTACTTGTCCCACTAATTGTTTTGGTAGTTGCAGGTGGAATTGGAAGTCTCACCAGAATTCCAATCAGTGCATTTACGAGAATAATTGGTTTAGGAATTGAACATCTAACATCGCTCCAACCAATTCTAATGGGAACACTAATGGGAATTGTTTTTGCAATCCTTGTCGTTTCACCTATCTCCTCTGTCGGTATCGCAACTGCAATTAGTATTCACGGTATCGCTGCTGGTTCTGCTAATTTAGGAATTACTGCTGCTGCTTTTGCCCTAGCAATTTTTGGTTGGAAAGTAAATTCATTCGGTACCTCAATTGCGCATTTTTTGGGTTCACCAAAAATGCAGATGGCAAACCTACTTACTCAACCCAAGCTGTTGATTCCACTTGCAGTTAACGCTGGAATTATGGGTGCTTTAGGCGCACTCTTTGGAATTGTTGGTAATCCAATGAGTGCTGGATTCGGTTTCTCCGGTTTGATCGGACCAGTTGCTGCTATGGCCGACCGCCAAGCTAATTTTGCTAACATTGCATTAATTACAATCCTCTTTTTCATTTTACCAATCGCACTTGGAATTATTGCCAACTACTTATTATCGGTTAAAACCCACTTTTTCACTGGCAAAGATTTCGAATTAGATTTTGAATAAAAATGACTTAGCCTATATATTTTCTATTTAATTAATCACTGCTATAATAAGTGCCAAGATGATTAAGAAAAGGAAATAATAATGATTAATTTTTATGGTTATAAACGTTGTTCAACTTCTAGAAGTGCACAAAAATGGCTTCAAGATCATAATGTTGACTTCACTTTTCAAGATTTAGTTGAGCAACCTCCTCGAAAAGAAGATCTTGTTAAGTGGATGACAATGCACCAAGATCGAGGGCTAAAATATTTCTTTAATACTCATGGTCAAGACTACCGCAAGTTGAACTTAAAAGAGCGCGTTCCAGAAATGTCAATTGAAGAGGCTGCCGATATGATGTCGAAGAACGGTAAGTTAATTAAGCGCCCACTAGTTGTTGACGGTGAAAAACTAACCTGTGGCTTTAAAGAAGATTTATATGAAAAAACTTGGCTGTAAAAACGGATGTAAAAATCCGTTTTTATTTATCCTCTTTTTAAACTTTCGTAACATCTCAAGAACAGGTAAAATAAGAAAATAATAAGGAGGATAAGATGAAATATAACCAGTATGCATATGTTGAAACAAAATTAGAAACGCAAGTTAAAGAACTACTACAAATTAAATTTTTGCCTGCTAACTATCAGGATCTATCTTTTGCGCAACTATTAGCCGAAATGGTAGAAAATTGTCGGGCCGAAGTTCAGCCCAATGATGAAAATGCTCGTGCAACAAAACTAAATGAATTTGCTGTTTCACCTACACAAACCTTGGCAGCTTTCTTGGATACAAAACCAGAAGAAATTTCATTGATTGAATTTTACAATATCGCTTTACAGTTATTGGACTACCGTGTTCATTATGACTACGACCTAAATGATCCCTGCAAGACAATGAAAAAGCAAGCTTTGCCAATGGTCGACAGTATTAGTAATAAAGAAGAACTAATTAGTGCTTTTTACCGATTACTAAATACACGTACCAAAAACGGTCAGCTGCTAATCGATGTAATGGCTGGCAAAGGTTATTTTTATAACCGTAAAAATGAATTGCCTACTAACCAGTTTGTCTTCTTGAACGGTAAAAGCTTACCAGTATTTGACACTAGCAAAGTAATTCGAGAAGTTGTTTATGTTGAAAGTGATCTAGATACAGATGGCGACGGCCAATCCGACTTACTTCAAGCAACTATTTTTCGTCCTTTCGAAAGTGAAAAAATGCCTGTTCCAGCCTTGTATACAGCTAGTCCCTACTTTGGTGGAATTATTGACAACGAAAAACGTAACCATAATGTTGACGAAAATCTGACGGATGCTACTGAATGGACAAATCCACAGTACGAGCCATCTGCTGTAGTCAAAGCGAGAAAACCTAGTGATGAAAATACTTCTTCTGCAACTGAAATGGCTGTCGGCAAATCTTCTTATACCCTAAATGAATATTTGTTAGCTCGCGGCTTTGCCAGTGTTTTTGCTGGTGCAATCGGTACACGAGGAAGTGACGGTCTGCGAATCACAGGTGCCCCAGAAGAAACTGAGAGTGCCAAAGAAATTATTGAATGGCTTCATGGAGACAGAATTGCCTATACCGACCGCTCGCGAAAACATGAGATTAAAGCAGATTGGTGCAACCATAATATTGGAATGACCGGTCGCTCATATTTAGGGACTTTACAAATTGCAATCGCAACTACTGGTGTTGCTGGACTAAAGACAGTTGTCTCTGAAGCTGCTATATCTTCTTGGTATGACTATTACCGTGAGCATGGCCTTGTAATCGCACCTGAAGATTGTCAAGGTGAAGACTTAGATTTATTAGCAGAAACTTGTCAATCTAACTTACTGGATTCAGGTGACTACATTAAGATTAAGCCTAAATATGACGAAATGCAGGCTAATCTACTAGAAAAAGAAGACCGTAAAACGGGCCAATATTCTGATTACTGGGAAAATAGAAATTACCGTCATCATACAGATAAAATCAATTGCTCTTGGATTAGCGTTCATGGCCTAAACGACTGGAACGTCAAACCAAAAAACGTCTATAAAATTTGGCAAAAAGTAAAAGACTTACCGGTTGAGCATCACCTATTTTTACACCAAGGACCTCATTATAATATGAATAACTTAGTTTCAATTGATTTCACTGATTTAATGAATTTATGGTTTGTTCACGAATTATTGGGTGTCGAAAATAATGCCTACAATCAATGGCCAACTGTCATGATTCAAGACAATCTCGAGGCCGATATCTGGCACGATGAAGAGGACTGGAGCAATGACGTTGGTCAAAAAGTAGTTTACTACCCAACTGACGATGCCGAATTGCAAAAAGATGGTAATGGCAAAAAGAAGCTTACTTTTCTTGATTTAGGTGGTAAAGAATTTAAAGCAGCTAAAATTTCTGAAACTGCTTGGCAAGATAAATTTATTGCTGGTGATGAAAAATGGGCTAAGCCTAGTCTTCGCTTTACAACAGATGAGTTTATCCACCCAGTAACTATTGTTGGACGTCCTGAAGTAAAACTACGTGTTTCATCTAGTCTTAACAAAGGCCAAATTTCTGTTGCCCTAGTGGAACTTGGTGACCGTAAGCGTCTAACTGCAGTACCAAAATTCCTAATGCGTGATGGTCAAGAACTTGGTTTTCGTTTTGGAACAGATACATTGCAAGAATTTGTTCCTGATAAGCTATCTCATGCTAAATTAATAACTAAGGCTCACATGAATCTACAGAATTATGCGAACATGCAAAAACCTGCAGCAATTGAGCCAGGAAAATTCTATGATTTGAGCTTTGAATTACAACCTACTTACTATAAAGTTCCAGTAGGCAGCAAACTATGCTTAATTATCTATTCAACTGACCAAGGCATGACCAAACGACCACTTGAAGAAACAACTTATACGATTGATCTCGCAAAAACAGAAATCAAATTTAACGAAAAATAAATTGAAGCAAAAAGAGAACTACGGATAACCCGTAGTTCTCTTTTTGTTAGCTTTTTCTATTTTAAGCTCGTTGTTATAAATGAACGATTTTCCAAAGCGATTAATAGTGCTCGTGCTGTATCTAGACTAGTAATCAATGGAATATTTTGCTGAATTGCATTTTGTCTAATAATGAAGCCATCAGAGTTTTTGGCCACATCGTGTCCCATCGTATTAATTACTAAATCAATCTTACCATTCTTAAACTCACTTAAAAGGTTGTCTTCCTTCTCTTCATGGATTTTGCTTACTTCAGTTACATGAAGGCCATTATCCCGCAAGAAGTTAGCTGTTCCACTAGTGGCAAAAATTCTGTAACCGATTTGAGCAAATCTTTTCGCAATCGGTAAGATTGCTTGCTTGTCACGGTCCTCAATTGTTAACAAAACATTGCCGCTGTCAGGAATTTGCATATTGGCGCCTGAAAAGGCCTTGTACAATGCTTTAGGGAAGCTCAAGTCGCTACCCATAACCTCACCAGTTGATTTCATTTCTGGTCCAAGGTAACTATCGACGTCAGCAAGCTTACTGAATGAAAAGACAGGTGCCTTAACACTAATCATTTTTGGTTCTGGAGCCAAGCCGTCAGCATAACCTTGCTCTTTCAAGCTCTCGCCCATAATTACTCGTGTTGCTACTTGCGCCATTTCAATATCAGTAATTTTACTCAAAAATGGAACTGTTCGACTAGCACGTGGGTTAACTTCAATAATATAAATTTCTCCATCACGCTCAATCAATTGCAAGTTCATAATACCGTGACAATTTAGCTTCAAGGCTAGTTTCTTGGTAACATCAGCAATTTTTTGCTTAATGTCAGGGGTAAAGGTTTGAGCTGGGTAAACAGCCATTGAGTCACCAGAGTGGACTCCGGCGTGTTCAATATGTTCCATAATTCCTGGAATTAGAACTGTTTCGCCATCACAAATTGCATCAACGTCACACTCGCGACCATCAAGATAGTCGTCAACTAGGATTGGATGGCTGCTGGCGATATCAACGTGATTATTTAAGTAATCTTCGAGTTCTGCTTCAGTATAAACAATTTCCATTGCTTTACCACCAAGCACATAACTAGGTCTTACCAAAACAGGATAACCAAGTTGCTTTGCTGCTTCAATTACACCGTCGTGCGTGGTAGTAGTTATACCTTGAGGTTGCTTTAATCCTAATTCTTTAACTACTTGGTCAAACAATTCACGGTCTTCCGCACGATTCAAGTCAGCCACGCTAGTACCTAAGATCTTAACTCCATGTTCTTCTAAGCCCGCAGCCAAGTTGATTGAGGTTTGTCCACCAAATTGAATAATGACGCCCTCAGGTTTTTCTAAGTCACAAACATTTAAGACATCTTCTAAGGTTAATGGTTCAAAGTATAATTTATCTGAAATAGAGAAATCAGTTGAAACAGTTTCAGGATTAGAGTTAATGACAATTGCTTCATATCCCATTTTCTGCAATGCCTTCACACAGTGAACAGTAGCGTAATCGAATTCTACCCCTTGACCAATTCTGATTGGACCTGAACCAACAACCAAAACTGACTTCTTGTTGGTTTTCAAACTTTCATTTTCAAAATCATAAGTTGAATAAAAGTATGGTGTCTTAGAAACAAATTCTGCAGCACAAGTGTCAACCATTTTATAGACTGGAATAATACCATTGCTCTTACGTAAATTACGTACCTGATCTACATTTTCATTCCACAAGTTGGCAATAGTATCATCACTAAAACCGTATTTCTTGGCATTTTTTAATGTGGCAATATCATCAGGTTTTGCTTGAATTTCTTTTTCTAATTCAACAATGTGCTTAACGATATCCAAGAAGTAGAAATTAATTTTTGTCAACTCATGCACGTCTGAAATTGAGTAATCTCTTCTAAAGGCCTCAGCAATATAGAAGAGACGGTCATCTTGTACCTTAACTAATTTAGTTTCAAGATCTTCGTCGCTTGCTTCATGTGCCTCTTTGGAGAAAAAGTCCTTTTGATCAATTTCAAGTGAACGCACAGCTTTTTGGAATGCTTCTTCAGCTGTACGACCAATTGCCATTACTTCTCCAGTGGCTTTCATTTGTGTACCAAGTTGACGATCAGCCTTGGTAAACTTGTCAAATGGAAAACGTGGAATCTTGCAGACAACGTAATCAAGAGCAGGCTCAAATTCAGCAAAAGTTGTACCAGTAACAGGATTCTTGATTTCATCTAAAGTTAAACCAACAGCAATTTTGGCTGCCATCTTGGCAATTGGGTAACCAGTTGCTTTGGAAGCTAAGGCTGATGATCTTGAAACACGTGGGTTAACTTCGATGACATCATAATCAAAGCTATTAGGATCAAGAGCTAACTGGACATTACATCCCCCTTCAATCTTCAAAGCTCTAATCAAGCGCAAGGAGCAATCTCTAAGCATTTGATATTCTTTATCAGATAGAGTTTGAGATGGTGAGAAAACAATTGAATCTCCGGTATGAATACCAACTGGATCGAAATTTTCCATACAACATACGATCATGGCATTATCATCGTGATCTCGCATTACTTCAAATTCGATTTCTTTGTAGCCAGCAATTGATTTTTCAATTAAACATTCAGTTACTGGTGACAATTCCAAACCATTTTTGGCAACACTAGCAAGTTCTTCGCGGTCATTACAAATACCGCCACCTGTTCCACCCATTGTGAAAGCAGGACGGACAATTATTGGATAGCCAATTTCATCACCAAAGTCTAAAGCTTCTTGAACAGTTTTAACACTCTTTGAAGGTGGAACTGGTTCACCCAATTTTTGACACAGTTCTTTGAACTTCTCTCTGTCTTCTGCTTGTTCGATTGACTCAAGTTTAGTTCCCAAAAGTTCAATATTTAGCTCATCCAAAATACCAGTTTCAGCTAAGGATAAGGCCATGTTTAAGCCAACTTGACCACCCAAAGTAGGTAAAATTGCATCAGGATATTCCTGACGAATGATACGTGAGACTGAATCAACTGTTAATGGCTCGATATATACTTTATCAGCAATTGTGGTATCAGTCATAATTGTTGCTGGATTAGAGTTAACCAGTACTACTTCATAACCTTCTTCACGTAAAGCAAGACAGGCTTGAGTTCCCGAATAGTCAAATTCGGCAGCTTGACCAATAATAATCGGACCAGAACCGATCACCATTATTTTTTTGATATCTGTTCTTTTAGGCATGCTTCTGTGCTTCCTTTCTTTGATCAATCATTTGCATGAAATAGTCAAAAATACTTTCTTCATCATGAGGTCCAGGAGTGCTGTCTGGGTGGAATTGAACTGAAAAAGCTGGATACTTTTTATGGCGTAATCCTTCTACAGTGCCGTCGTTAACTTCAACGTGAGTAATCATGAGGTTTTCTGGATCAACTGAATCGCGATCAACTGCGTATCCATGGTTTTGTGAAGTAAAGCCGATATTACCAGTTGCAATTTCACGCACTGGGTGGTTAAAACCACGGTGACCGAATTTCATTTTATAAGTTTTGGCACCATTAGCTAGGGCAAATACTTGGTGCCCCATACATATACCCATCAAAGGAATATGCTTTTCCACCTCTTTAACCATTTCTACGGCATCTGCCATTTCAAGCGGATCACCAGGTCCATTGGACAAGAGCACACCGTCCGGTTTCAATGATAAGATTTTTTCGGCCGAAACTGTGTAAGGTAAAACAACACAGTTACAGTCACGTTTGGCAAGCTCACGTAAAATACTGTTCTTTAAGCCAAAATCAACTACAACAATATTTCGCTTTGAGCCAGGTACCGGATAAGGTGTAGAAGTTGAAACTCGGCTAACTACATCTTTAGTAACATTAATCTTCTTAAGCTCAGAAGCAACTGTCTCTGCCTCTTCTTTTGAATCGCAGATTTGGCCCTTCATAGTTCCGTACATTCTCAACTTTTTAACCAGTTCTCTAGTATCGATTCCCTGGATTCCCGGTATATCCAAGCTCTCCAAAAAATCAGGTAAAGTTGTTTGCATCCGCCAATTATCTGGGTAGCGTGCAACTTGATGGCAAATCACGCCCTTAATGCCAGGCTCAAGTGATTCATAATCTGCCAGCGTAATCCCATAATTACCAATTAACGGATTGGTAAAAACTAAAATTTGATCTGCATATGACTGATCCGTAATAGCTTCTTGATAGCCTGTCATACCTGTTGTGAATACGACTTCACCTTTGGTTTCTTTTTTGCTGCCAAAGCCTTCGCCTTCATATATGCTGCCATCTTCTAAGATTAAGTATCTCATTTAATTTCCTTCCTTTTGGTAAACAACTTTACCATCGACTATGGTCATGGATGTTTGACCATAAACTTCATCACCCGTAAAAGGAGTATTAGTTCCTTTTGATAAATAATCGGTTTCGGCAATTTGGTGACTGCTATTTAAGTCAAAAATTGCAATATCTGCGGGTTGTCCTAAAGCAATCCTGCCCGCTTGACTAAGTCCAAACGCCTCGGCAGGTTTAACAGTTAACCATTTCAATAACTGCGTTAGTGAAAAAACACCAGTTTTAACAAAATGGGTATATAGTTCGCTAAAGACAGTTTCGCTCCCAGTGATGCCAAAGGCGGCTTTTGTAAAACCACCTGCCTTATCTTCTTGAGTATGTGGAGCGTGGTCTGTTGCAATCATATCAATTGTACCGTCGAGCAAACCTTCAATTAACGCTTGTTGATCAGCCTTACTTCTAAGTGGCGGATTCATTTTATAGTTACCGTCGTTCGCAGGGATGTCGTAATCCGCAATTAACAAATGATGTGGTGCAACTTCACAAGTAACGTTAATACCTGCCTTCTTTGCAAGTCTTACCAAAACCACACTCTTTTCAGTTGAAACATGACAAATGTGATATCTCACACCCGTCTTTTGTGCAAGCAATAGATCACGTGCAATTTGTGTTGTCTCAGCCAACTCAGTAACTGGCCGCACCCCAAACTCTTCTGCTTTTTTTCCTTCATTTATCACACCCAGATTAAAAAGTGAATCATCTTGCGCGTGCTCAGCGATGACTAGATTATTCTTCTTTGCTTGTTGCATGGCCAAGTACATTGTTTGTGCACTCTGAACACCCTTACCATCGTTACTTAATGCAAAACAGCCTGCTTCTTTTAAGCCGCGATAATCCGGAATCTCATCGCCTATTTCATCTGTCGTTATCGGACCATACTGCATGATATGAATCACACCATGGTCCTGATTATTTTTAACCATCTCAGACATTAATTCCGGTGTGTTAGGTACTGGAATAACATTTGGCATGGCACCAACAGTAGTGAATCCACCGTGTGCTGCTGCTTTAGAACCGGTCTGCACGTTTTCTTTATTAGTTTGGCCAGGATCACGATAATGAACGTGGACATCAACTAAACCAGGACTAACTAATTTTCCACTTGCATCAATTTCATTGTCTCCTGTAAGTGATTGTCCAATAGCGACTATTTTGCCTTTTTCAATTAAGAGATCGCCCGATTCAATCCGGTCCCCGATAAAAAGTTGACCGTTTTTAATTACAGTTGACATTAGGAAAGGCCTCCTAGCTTGCGCCCACGCACTACAGCTTCAATCATTGCCATTCTCATAAATACACCATTTTCCATTTGGCGAACAAAGCGGCATTTAGGTGCTTCTACCAGCTCACTTGCCAATTCAACTCCCCGGTTAATTGGACCTGGATGCATAATAATGGCATCATCTTTCATTTGATCATAGCGTTGCTGGTTAATTCCAAATTCTTCGTGATATTGCTTTGCATCAAACTGTGCTTCATTTGGATCACCGGCGTGACGTTCATGTTGAACCCGTAAGAGCATCATGACATCCATTTGGTCGACTAATTCATCAAGCTCTTTAAACTGACCATACTGATCATATTTGCTGTCGTACCAGTAGCATGGGCCAGAGAAGTAAACCTGCGCACCTAACTTATTTAAGAGCTCCATGTTGCTCTTAGCTACTCTTGAGTTAGTGATGTCACCAACAATTGCAACTTTGAGATCTTTAAACTGACCAAATTGCTCGTAAATTGTCATCATGTCTAGTAAGCATTGCGAAGGATGTTGCCCACTACCGTCACCGGCATTAATTACGCCAATGTTTAAATGTTCATTTTCCTTAGGATGGATTAACTCTTCATAATATTCATTCTCAGGATGTCTAATTACCTCAAGATCAATTCCGACGGCTTGCATAGTTAGCGATGTATCATAAAGCGTTTCGCCCTTTTTTGTTGAACTATGAGATGGATCGAACGGAATAACCGTCAAGCCTAACTTTCTTTCAGCCACTTCAAAGCTAGTATGTGTCCTACTAGAATTTTCGAAAAACATGTTTGTAACATATACAGGCTCAGTTAAATGAGGTCTAGCACCATCATTTTTAAAGTATTGTGCGCGCGCAATCAATGCTTCAACTTCTTGCACACTCAGGTCTTCAACACTGACGAATGATGATAAAGTGACTAAATTGGTCGTTTTCATTTTAAAACTCTTTTCTTTTGCAAAAAAATAAACCGGAAGCTTTTACTCCAGGTTTATCAAAAGGGAATTTTATTTTATGCAGTGCCACACAAAAGAAACTCAAGCCCTTCTGACCCTCTCTGGAGTCAATTAAATGGTTGAATTAAATCATAACTTTTATCACGATAGTGGTTGCAGTTCAACACTATCTTTTTGATCAATTTCTTCAACTTTAACGGCAACTTGCTCGTTTGAAGAAGTTGGAATATTTTTACCGACAAAATCAGCTCTAATTGGTAACTCACGGTGACCGCGATCAACTAACACGGCAACAGAAATTGAGCTCGGACGTCCCATGTCCATCAATGCATCCATAGCCGCACGAATTGTTCGGCCAGTGTAAATAACATCATCAACAAGGATTACATGTTTATCAGTAATATTAACGCCCAATTCATCTGAGTTAACAACAGGATCCTGTTTTAAAGAAGCATCATGACGGTCATCACGATAAAGTGTGATATCAAGTTGACCAAAAGGTACATCTACGCCTTCAAGTTTTTGAATCCGGTCGTGAATACGTTGTGCTAAATAAACACCACGAGTTTTGATACCAACTAAAACTAAATCTTCTGTGCCTTTATTATGTTCAATAATTTCATAAGTAATTCGTGTCAAAGCACGCTTCATTGCAAGCGCATCCCAGATTTCTTTTGCCATCATTTTCTCTCCTATTACCGTTGCTATGAAAAAACACCTAGTCTAAATGAGACTAGGTGCTTCCTAAAAAGTTTGATACTTAGTTAAGCCTGCCTTGCTAGCCTCACTGGACTAATTTAAAGGACATATTTCTATTTAAATATACGTGTTCCACTCCTACTTGTCAACTAAAAATCTTAGGTTATTAGCTGAATTCAAGAAAGAGTATCAAACACAAATTTGCTCTTATTTGTTAAACTTAGTTAAACTCGACCTGATTAACTAAGTCATTAATGTCTTCGATACCTAGTTCTTCAAGTACGGCTGGCAAATCACGTGCAATATGTGGACATGCTAGTGCATCCTTAAAATGAGCACTGCCAACTTCGACTGCATTAGCACCTGCTAGCATAAATTCAACAACATCTTTTGCGGATTCAATTCCACCCATTCCGATAATTGGCAAGTTAGTAGCCTGACGCACTTGATTAATCTGATACAGTGCAATTGGCTTTACAGCGTTACCAGAATAACCGCCGATATTGTTACCTAAAAGTGGTTTACGTGTTTTTATATCAATCCGCATCCCAGTTACCGTATTAATCATTGCCAATCCATCAGCGCCACCAGCTTCTGCTGCACGCGCAATTTCAGTTGTGCTTGTTACATTTGGCGTTAACTTAATATAAATTGGCACATTAACCGCAGCCTTAATTTTAGCAGTTAAACTTTCAACGAGTTCAGGATGAACACCAAAGGTCATGCCACCTTGCGCAACATTAGGACAGGAAAAGTTGATTTCTAGTGCATCAACTAAGTTTGAATTAGCTAATTTGGTCGCTACTTCGATGTAGCCCTCTTCACTTTCACCACCTACGCTTGCAATTAGTGGCAGCATCGGATAACTCTTTTTCAATTCAGGTAGTTTGTCGCTTACGACTTGATCAACTCCTGGATTTGTTAGGCCAACCGAGTTAAGTACCCCATTGTCCAAAACGGCAATTTGTGGTTGCGGATTACCAACTCGCGCTTTTGGCGTAGTTGTTTTAATTACTAGTGCGCCTAATTCATTCAAATCAAATTTCTTAGCTGCTGGTACGTCGCCAAAACCAAAAGTACCACTAGCAGGCATGATTGGATTTTTTAAATTAAGTCCTGGTAATTTTACGCTGATATTTGTCATAAGTTCCTCCAAAAATGAATGCTCTCAGTCATTACAATTATTTTTGGCTCTATTTTACACGTTTTTTCATTTTTTAAAAACTAAAAATTGGTTGTATTTTATTGATGAAGGTGGTAATCTCAATGTTGACAAACTTTAAACGGTACAGAGAGACCGCAAGTTGAACATGACTTAAATTAAATAAAAAGTCTATTTTGTTGCACTCTTGTACCAGAATAGGCTTTTTTGCTTGTGGAGGTTTTTAATGGAAAAAGCGGTATTTGTAGCTTTGGACTATGACAATGAAAATGATGTTCAAAAGCTACTGGCAAAACTAGGCAAGCCCGAAAATACTTATTTAAAAATTGGAATGGAACTTTTCTATCACGCCGGGTCGGACTTAGTTAAAAAACTAGTTCAGCAAAGTTACCCCATTTTTTTGGATTTAAAGCTACACGATATTCCAAACACAGTTTATCAAGCAGCTAAGCAGCTGGCTCAACTTGGAATTTTTTGTACAACTATCCATGCTCTTGGTGGAAGTGAAATGATTGCAGCAGCACAAAAAGGATTGGCAGATGGAACTCCTGAGGGAAAGGAAATTCCTAAACTGCTAGCAGTAACCGAGCTCACATCCATTTCGGATTCAATCTTGGCAAATGAACAAAATTGTTCATTACCAATGGCTGAGCAAGTTGTTAGCCTTGCCCAAACAGCTAAGAAAGCTGGCGCTGATGGTGTAATTTGTTCACCACTTGAAGTTGAAAAACTGAAAAAAGAAGTTGGAGATGACTTTTTATACGTCACACCTGGCATTCGTTTAGCAAGTGACACCAATGGAGATCAAAAGCGTGTTGCAACACCACAAAAAGCTAAAGAATTTGGTTCCAGCGCGATTGTTGTTGGACGATCTATCACACAAGCAGATAATCCAGAATTGACATATCAAAAAATTAAAAAGGAGTTTAATTAAATGTATCAAGATCAAATCATCAACAAACTTGTTGAAGAAAAAATTATTACTATTTCACCTGACAAACCCTATACCTATGCCAGTGGTATGTTAT
>SKEH01001005.1_pt1 | contig 13760 bp, 11 predicted proteins | sample 4826571 | NCBI WGS metagenome assembly SKEH01 (sample SAMN11008814, study PRJNA524170) | human gut metagenome | biome: Human fecal sample; material: Feces; isolation source: fecal sample from pouch patient p29 | host: Homo sapiens | place: Israel: Tel-Aviv | collected 2016-09-14 | reverse complement strand
TACGTGTTGAAACACCTTGGATTACCATTTCCATTAATGCCAAATCAAAGGCCTGCTCACTACGCTGGTAGCGTTTGAACAGCTGTGTTGAAAAATTGCCATGACGGAGTTTAGGAACGTGTAGTTCAAGTGTTCCTACTCGTGTGGTAAGCTGACGAACCCGATAACCATTCCGTGAATTGGTTCGCTCATCCGAACGTTCATAAGCCTTAGCTTTAATCTGCTCAGTCGCTTCGGATTTAAGAATTTCATCAAGGATCTTGGCCATAATTGATTGCATGGCCTTATCCCGATCACCTAGTAATAGCTCCTTTAATTCGTCATCCTCTAAATTTAATTCAACTTTTGGCATAATGAAGTTCCTTTCAGATTTCACAAAGTCCTATTTAGAATTTACACCAATTATACGGACATAACCCAACTTAGTTAGTTAATTACTTGTGCAACTAACTATATAACCAACTAAGTTCCCTGTCAACAAAAAAAGGCCCCTTGTAAGGGACCTTTTTGATTAATGTTGCAACGCCCTGACGGTCTTGGTTAAACCGGCGGCGAGGCTGGTGGATGGCTGCCAGCCCAACGCCCGGCGTAACTTGGTATCATCGACGGCGTAGCGGTGATCGTGGCCGAGCCGCTCGGCCACGTGAACCACCTGGGAGGCGGGAAAGCCTAGCAACGCTTGCAGGCTGGCCACGACTTCTAACACCGTGCGGCGTTCAAAGCCGCCAATATTATAGACTTCCCCCGCCACGCCCTTGCGCATTACCAAGTCAATGGCCTGGCAATTATCGACCACGTACAGCCAATCGCGGATGTCATCGCCGGCGCCTTGAATGGTGAGCGGTCTCTGCTGGTAGTCGTTAGTGATGATCATCGGCACCAGCTTTTCTGGGTGCTGGTTAGGCCCGTAGTTGTTAGCGGACCGGGTGATCACGACGTCCTGGCCAAAGGTGTGGTGGGCCGCCATTGCCAACAGGTCGGCGGACGCCTTCGTCGCCGCGTACGGGGAACTCGGCTGGAGGGGCGCTTCTTCATCCACCCGCCCTGCCACAATTGACCCGTACACCTCATCGGTCGAAACCTGCACTAGGCGGACTTGCGCCCTCCGGCAGGCATCCAAGAGGACCTGCACCCCCACTACGTTCGTCGAAACGAAGGGCGCCGGATCTTCAATCGAACGGTCGACGTGCGACTCGGCCGCAAAGTTAACCACCACGTCAATTTGGTGCGTGGCAAGAACTTCGCTAACGGTAGCGGCATCCCGGATATCACCCTGGATAAAGTGGTAGCGGGGGGTAGAAGCTAAATCCGCCACGTTCGCAAGATTACCGGCGTAGGTCAGGCAATCAAGGTTCACCACCCGGTCAGTTGGGTAGTGACTTAGCTGGTAGCGCAAGAAGTGGCTACCGATGAAGCCGGCCCCGCCGGTGACTAAAATGTTCATAAGTGGGGCCTCCTTTTGGGCTAAGTCTACTGCTTAATCTTAGAACGTAAACTTCGAATTAGCATTAACAACACAAACAGCCAACCGAGCGATGAAACAATATAACCGATAATCATAATTATAGAAGGCTTAAAGCCAACTACAATATTGACCTTTTTACTTTGAGACGTAAATTGAACCGTTCCACGGCTACTCTTTTGGTAGTTAACATTCTTACCATTCACCTGTAAGTATGTGTTCCGGTACGCAACCACTGGTAGGTTAATCTTCTTTCCCTTTACATCATTGAGACTCATCTCAAGTTTATTGGGGCCTGACTTCTTACTAATTTTAGTCTTTTGACCGTCAATATATGCGTAACTATCAATAATCGAGCGTAACTTGGGGTTATTGATAACAATGCCGTAGTAAGCTGCCGAATTTCCTCCCCATGATTGTTTAGGGAAGTAGTCTGCTTCACCGTACAGAACACCATGTGAAAAAATCTCACTGTAAGTTTGATTGTTAACCTTGTAAGCAACTGGTGTTCCTTGAGGACCTGATTGTTGAACCTTAACGGATATCGTATCCAAGCTACTGTCCGTTCGCCAATCCCTCGTATGCAAAACTGACAAAGGATAAACCGCTGCAACAACTAGAACAGCAACCATTGCAACTAATTGTTTTCTTTTTTCTAATTTCAGTATTGAGCTACCTATTGCCTCAGAAGCAATTAGGGCCAAAAACAGTCCCGCATAGCTTAAGTAACGGTAAGGAAACTGAATAACCCCTAAAGCTGGAACTATATTTTGAAGCTTTTCCCAAGGGAAAAAATCAGTTGTAACGAGAGCCAATGTACTCCCTAATAACCAGACCGTAATTACGAAACGATTGTTAAAGTAAATATATCCGGTAAGTAATGCAATTACTAGCACGAAGCCCAGGTTTTGACCATAACTACCACTAAAAGAGCTGAAAATAAAGTCCTTTAACTTTAAGATCATATTAAAGTTAATCTCTGAATCTGTTGAGGAGATCTTTTGTCCAATATAGTCAGACACAAATGGACCTACCATCATAGCAACTAAGGATATAGTCAGTACTACACTCTTCAAAAGTGCTTTTATTCGATCAATATTAGACCATTTTTTGGCAAAGAGTGAAATGATAAATAGAATTGATAAGATTTCTATACATAATAGTGTACTTAAAATATGACAATAACTTACCAATGCTAACCCAATTGCTAACAGTTGCCACCGGTGATCATCAGCAAAAAATAATTCATATCCTCCTAAAATAACCATCGGGATAAAGGTCATTGCAACGAATTCACCAAACACACCAGTACCGACAAACATATGGTAAGGCATTAAAGTGTATAGGAGCGACGCTAAAATCGCCTTGATACTGCTATTTGACACTTTTTTAGCACAAAGATAAGCAATCACTAAGGTACAAAAATTGATCAGTGCGTACCAGCCATAAAAAGCAGTTACCGGACTAAATATAAAGCGGAGCAATGCCCAAGGATAAAGGAAAATGGTTGGATAAAAAAGAAAATTTGCGACCCCTGTTTTTTGAAAAGTATGGGTTGCAATGTAAGTAAATAAATGCCCATCCTTCAAATTATCATAAATTTCTTCGACCCGAGATACGTGAAAGGACCAGTCGTTAGCAATAAATAATTGGTGGGAATGCCATAATGGGTACGTCATAGTAAACGTAACAACCAAAAATATAAATATGGCAACGAGGTCTGATCTGTATTTGTACTTTTCTATTTTCTTCATTATTCCTGTTCACCTACTAAAATAAGGTGCCCCCCTTTATATCTTTTATTTATCCGAATCAAGCTTAATGTATTCAATCTTCGGCCGGAAGAAGATCCCCCGAATTGAAGCGGAGATCAGAATCCAAATTTTCTTGAGCTTTAGTGGTTTGTGCGAACCAATAACCTTTAGAATGTTCCAGTTCACCTTGGCAAATTGGTAGCAACGCCCATATAAACCATCATCGCGTGCAATTACACATTCGTTCCGGTAAGCAAACTTGTATTGCCATAGCCGGGAGCCATCGTCCTTAGCGATACTTGAACCATCATTGTTCTTAGTGTGGTGAACAACAATACTTTGCGCCACCATGTAACACGGGAACTGCTTGGAAATCCGGTTGGAGTACTCCATATCATCACCCCAAATGAAGAATTCCTTGTAGGAAAGCCCCACCTTTTCCACTACTGCGGTCCGCACGAAGAAGGAAACAAAGGTCGCCCGCGTTGTCCGTAAAATCCCGTTCTTTAAGTATTGGGATTCGTCAAACCACTTCTTGAGTACCTTTTGGCCGTTCATCTTGCACGGTTGACCATCAGTAAAGAGTGCCTCGCTAGCTAAGTACCCGTAGTTACCACCCAAGATCTTGTCAGCCTCTAAAATCTTTTCTAGGGCAGTTGGGGTCGGCATGGTATCGTCATCCATCATCCAGACGTACTGGTAGCCCCGCTTGCAAGCAACCTTTAGACCGTGGTTAAAGCCCCCTGACCCACCGAGGTTAGCTCCCGTGTTGACGTAATCAATTCGCTCTTCTTGTAAGAGGTCATCAATGTATTCCCGGGTGTTATCCGTGCTGGCGTTATCCACCACCAGAATGTCAAAGTCGGTGACGGTTTGGTCTAGTAAGGCTTGTAGTGATTGCTTTAACAGAATCTTGCGGTTATAAGTAACCACAATGGCGCATATCTTATTCATCATTTGCTCCTAATTAACTAGTTATTGATCATTTTTTCCATTGCGTGGGTAATGTAGTACCCGGTCCGCATTTGGTTAGCAACCTTTTGAACGTTATCGTGCATCTGACGGTACTCTTCTTCGGTCAAGGCGTCTAACTTATCGTTTAATTCATTGAGGCTACTAATCGTGATCCCAACCCCGTTTTCAAGCACAAAATCAGCCAAGGCGGCCTGGTCCCAAATAATGACCGGCAGTCCCGAGCTAAGGTAAAGAGACGTCTTGTGCGGGTTATTCCACTTCAGGTAACGACCAAAGACCCCATCACAGGTGTCGACGCTCGTCCCGTGCCAAACCAGGCCAAAGTTTTCGTCCATGTGGGCAGGTAAGTCCGTTGGTGAAAACTGTCCCTTGTAGTTCAACCCTTCGTTGTAACTTTCCGCCGGGTTCGGTCCAAAGAGGTCAAAACGGTTAGTTGGGTAAACATCCTGCAGGAATTCTGCGTCAATTAAGTTTCCCGCGTAGCAAACCGACTTATCGTAGCCCTTGTATTCCTGAAGTGGTTGCGGGTTATCGTAATCAAAGATTCCCAGGTCAACTAGCGGGACCTTCACCCCTTGTTCCTTCAGGAATTTATTCATCTTAGCATTGTGGCCGATGATCCCATCCGAAAGGTTAAAGGAATCTAATTCCCCTTGGGCTCGCTTTGGTTCATCCGCATACAAGCGAATCATTTCAGCATCGTGGATGATGAAGTATAGCTTAGCGTGACTATTTTGGTGCACACTGTCTGTAATTTGTTTGATTAGCTTATTGGAGTACAGCGGGTATTGAATCACCACATTGTCAATGTCCGGGTGTTCCTTGAAGAACTTTGGTAATACGGAGCGGGATAGTTGATACTTGTGAATGCGGGTGTTGATCCAGTCCCACAAGTTGTGGTGCCACCAGAAGCCGTCCTTCCAACCATAATCAAGCCATAATTCCTTAAAGCCCATCTGTTCCTTTAAGAACTTGATGTTATCCATATTTGCCTTCGGGCCCCCAACATTACCAGAGGGGTCCTTCAATGAAATGATGTAATTTTCCACGTTTGCGTTCCTTTCGCCTATAGCTTCGACGTTAATTCAACATCCGGGTACTTTTGCTTAAACCAGTTTTCCGCAAATTGATTTTCAAACAAGAAGAGCGGTTCGCCCTGCATGTCCTTGACCAAGATGTTGCGAGAAGATGACATCTTCGGGTCCAATTGGTCCGGGTTGATCCAGCGGGCCGTCTTCTTGCCCATTGGTTCCATGATGACTTCGGAATTGTATTCGTTTTGCATCCGGAACTTAAAGACTTCAAATTGCAGCTGTCCCACGGCCCCTAAGATGTAATCGTTAGTGTTGTAATTTTGGTAAAGCTGGACCGCCCCTTCTTGGACTAGTTGATTGATCCCCTTGTGGAAGGACTTTTGCTTCATCACGTTCTTGGCCGAGACCCGAACAAAGAGTTCCGGCGTAAACTGCGGCAGCTTTTCAAACTTAATGTCTTCCTTACCAGTGTAAATGGAATCCCCAATTTGGAAGTTTCCGGTATCGTATAAACCGATGATATCGCCGGCAACGGCCTTTTCCACGTTTTCCCGGGTGTTGGCCATGAATTCGGTCACGTTCGACAGCCGGAGTGGCTTCTTCGTCCGTTCCAGGGTAACGTCCATCCCGCGGTCAAATTCACCTGAGCAAACCCGGACGAAGGCGATCCGGTCCCGGTGCTTCGGGTTCATGTTGGCCTGGATTTTAAAGACGAAACCGGAGAATTCCGGGGAGAGCGGGTCAATCGCCTTCCCTTCCTCCGTCTTGTGCGCACTCGGTGCCGGGGCGTACTTCAGGTAGGTTTCCAAGAAGGTCTTGACCCCGAAGTTAGTTAGGGCTGAACCAAAGAAGACTGGGGTTTGATCCCCGGCCGCCACCTTTTCTGCTGAGAATTCACTGCCGGCTTCAGAGATCAATTCCATCCCTTCCAGGGCGTCTTCCCATTCCCCTTCGCCAGCCAACGGGTTCTCCCCAATCACTTCCCCGTTTTCATCTAACGGTAAGTACGGCTTGCTTTCATCGGCCGGGTGAGTTAAGGCCACCCGGTGGTTATGGCGATCGTAAACCCCCATGAACTGACGGCCCATTCCGATTGGCCAGTCCATCGGGTAAGTTTCGATCCCGAGGGTTTCTTCGATTTCATTCATCAAATCGAGTGGTTCCCGCGCGTCCCGGTCGTACTTATTGATGAAAGTGAAAATCGGAATCCCCCGCATCTTACAAATTTGGAAGAGCTTGCGGGTCTGGGGTTCAATCCCCTTGGCCCCGTCAATCACCATGACCGCTGAGTCCACCGCCATCAAAGTCCGGTAGGTGTCTTCAGAGAAATCTTCGTGCCCCGGGGTATCCAAAATGTTGATCCGCTTGCCATCGTAATCAAATTGCATCACGGAAGAGGTAACGGAGATCCCCCGCTTTTGTTCGATTTCCATCCAGTCGGACTTGGCGAAGTTCGAGCTGCCCCGTCCCTTAACCGTTCCGGCTTCCCGAACGACGCCCCCAAAGAGGAGGAGCTGTTCCGTAATCGTCGTCTTCCCGGCGTCGGGGTGCGAAATGATCGCAAAGGTCCGGCGCTTACTTACTGCATCTTCTAATTGTTGTTTAGTTGCCAATCTTGAATTCCTTTCGTTCTCTGTTATGGTGCTCCAGTTATCATTCGGTCAGAGCCAATTTAGTTTTAAAACCCACAACTGGTCGCGTTTCTGCCACTCGCTTTAAGCGATGGCGTTCTACACACTATCCTTTAAATTTTATCACATCTCAGCTAGCTAGATTCACCCTAATTTAAAGCCCTAGCATCCGTTGTCACGCGGACCCTAGGGCTTTATTATTAGTAACCGTTTTTATCCTTGACCATTTTTTCAGTGTAGTCTTCCGTTTCGATATTAAAGCGTGGCCGATGCTTAACTTCGGTAAAGATCTTCCCTACGTACTCACCGATTACACTGACTGAAATTAGCTGAATTCCACCAAGCAACCAGATTGAGATCATCAAGGATGCCCAACCGGTTAGAGCATGACCTAATATTTTTTCTACTAAAACATAGATCATCATGATGATGCTAATCGAAGTGGTCAAGATCCCTAAGATCAAAATTAATTGAATCGGGGCAATTGAAAAGGAAGAAATCCCATCAAAAGCAAAGTGTAACATCTTCCCGAGTGGGTACTTCGATTTACCGGCAAAGCGCTCCTTACGGGGATAGTACACCTTAGCCGAAGGATACCCCACTAACGGAACCATCCCCCGTAAAAACAAGTTGCGCTCTTTGTATTGAAGCAGGGCTTCCGTTGCCCGCTTACTGAGCAAGCGGTAGTCGGCGGAATCTGGAACGAGATTCACACCCAAGCGTTTCATTAGCCCATAATAGGCTAGCGCTGTCCGCCGTTTAAAGAAGGAATCCGTCTCCCGGCTATTACGAACCCCGTAAACCACATCAATTCCTTCTAAGTACTTATCAACCATCTGGTAAATGGCGTTGACGTCGTCTTGGAGGTCCGCATCGATGGTGATGATCATATCCGAATACTTAACTGCTACCGTCATTCCGGCTAATAAGGCGTTTTGGTGACCATAGTTACGGGTAAACTTAATCCCCGAAACGTAGGAGTACTTCTCGCTATACTCAGAGATTAACTCCCAGGTGCGATCCTTACTCCCGTCATTAACAAAGAGGATCTTACTCTTAGTGCTAATCTTTGCTTGAGCAATCAAATCTTCGATAATTGTACCAATTTCTTTAACTGTTTCCGGGAGCACTTCTTCTTCGTTATAGCACGGTACGACAATTGTTAATGTCTTTAACATACCCATGCGCCTCCATCATAATTAAGATTTACCCACTACGCTAAATCTTCCCCATGAATACCCTAGATTATAACAATGTTATGTCTAACTAGCCGTTAGTTTCTCCTCGTTTCCTCAGATTGTAAATACTTATTAAGTAAGTTACCACCGTCTTAACAACTGCATAGCACGGAATACAAAGGATCATCCCTGGAATCCCAGCGATATTCCCCGCAGCTAATAAGAGCATTATGATCGTTAATGGGTGGATCTGCAGGGTTTTGCCAATGATATTCGGGTAGATAATGTTACCGTCAATTTGTTGAACGATCACAACCACTACAATCACCCAAATAATCTTTTCTGGCGCCACCGCAATCGAAACCATTAAGGACGGTGTAATTCCGATATAGGGTCCCACATACGGGATCATGTTGGCGATCCCGGCTACCACGCCGAGAACCACAGCCAAGGGCTGGCCAATGATCAGATAGCCGATCGAAGTTGCGATCGCCACGAACAGGCACTCAATGGCTTGCCCAGAAATGTAGGATGAGAGTGTTTGACTCATTTTCCTTAATAGCTCCCCAACTTCATCCCGGCTATTTTCCGGAAAAAGCTTTTGCACGCTCGGTACTAGTCGGTTACCATCCTTAAACATGTAAAAAAGCATTACGGGAACGGTGATGGCCACAATAACCGTACTCGTAATCGTCCCAATGATTGTTCCCGCACTTGAGGTTAAACCAGTGACAATCTGGCGAACGTACTTAGAAACCTGATCATTAATTTGACTATAGTAAGTAGATAAGTGGAGTTTTCGCACCCACGGGTGTTCCGAGATCTCTTGAATCATCTTCTGGCTCTCCTTGGCAGCCTGGGGGAGCCAATGTATCACTTGGTTTAACTCATTAAGCACCGATGGAATTAACGCCGAAATCCCACCAGCCACAATCAAGACGAGCCCGATCACCACCACCAAGCTCGCAATCCCCCGCTTCATATGCCATTTGTAAACCTTGATCTTCATTAATAAGCGAAAGAGTGGTTTTAACATGTAGTACAAAAAGAGCGAGATGATCAGCGGGGTGATTACCACGGAAACGAAGACCAGCAAAGGGGTAAAGACAAAGTTAATCTGGGTGCAGACCCAGATTAAACTCGCAATAATCAGTAATTCAAACGACCAAAAGAGCGCTTTTTGATAACTTTTTGGCATTATTTCTTTTCCTTAATGATGTAAATCGGTCTGTTCTTAACTTGCATGTAGATACGACCGATGTATTTCCCGACAATCCCAATGCAGAGCAGCTGTAGTCCCCCTAGTAAAAGAATGATGCAAACCATCGAGGCCCAGCCAAAGGCACTACTCGTTGGTTCTATCAGTCGGCGGATCACCACAAAAATCAACCCAATGATTGAAATAATAAAGGAGGTCGTTCCTAGCCAAACTGCTAATGATAATGGTGCCTGTGAGAAGTCGGCAATTCCGTCCATTGCATACTTAAATAGTTTCCAGGTTGACCAATCAGTGGTTCCGGCCACCCGCTCAACGTTTTTGTACTCTAAATACTTGGTTTTAAAACCGACCCAGGAGAAAATTCCCTTGGAAAAACGGCTGTATTCCTTCATTGAAAGAATGGCATCGACCATTTGGCGGGTCATCATCCGAAAGTCACGAGCTCCTGGAACGATATTGGTTTGTGATACACGGTTAATAACTTTATAAAATTGGTCACTGAGGAAGGATTTTATCTTGGCTTCTCCCTTCCGGTCGGTCCGCCGAGTCCCTACACAATCGTATTCACCTTCCTGGAGGATGGAATACATTTGGGGAAGAAAGGACGGCGGATCTTGCAAGTCCGCATCCATTACCACCACGTAATCACCGGTAGCTGCTTCCAGACCAGCATAGAGGGCACTCTCCTTCCCAAAGTTCCGGGAAAAGGTTAGGTAATGTACCCGTTCAGGATCAATCGAATGCAACTTTCGCATTTCCGCTAACGTTTGGTCTGCAGAACCATCATCTACTAACCAATATTCCGTTTTTAAACCATCTATTCTTTGGACCACCTCTTCTACTGCCGGGTAAAAGAGCGGGAGGGCTTCCTGTTCGTTATAACAGGGAACGACAATTGATAACTTTGGCATTTTTAATCCTCTTAAATTTAAATAATGAAAAACCGGCACCGCTTAGCAGCACCGGTTTTCATTATACACTATCTAACAATGAACTTTGACTAGTTCTCAGTAATGGAAGTTGGTGAAACATTGTAAGTGTAAGTCTTACCGTTTACCGTTCCAGTAAATTGCCAGCTGTTCGTTCCCGTTTGCGTAGCGGTAAAGGAATCAACATCGGTAGCTGATGGTTGAACTGGCATTGATTGACCTGACATCCCAGCATTGTTCAAGTTAGCTCCGAGACGTTCCTTTAAAAGATCCAAGGCTTGGGTCTGAGTTAAAGTAGCCGTTGAGGCACTTGATGAAGAGCTACTTCCGTTAGAAGAGCTAGAATTCGAGGCGGTTGCGGCTGCCGCTCCCCGGGAAGCACTTGACGAAGACGTTGATGAATTAGCAGCGGTTGCTGAACTGGAAGATTTACTAGATGAAGAACTGGAATCATCAGAAACCGTCTTTACTTGTTGCTTCTTCGTCGTGGAGTTCTTCTTTGAGGCCGCCTTACTACTTGCGCTTACGCTGTCCGTAGTATCACTCCCACTCGCAGATTTACTACTGCTGCAGGCCGCTAATGAAAGAAGCATCGCCCCAGCAACAATTGAAGTTAATAGCTTGTTAGCTTTCATAATTTTTTCCTCTCAATATCTCGAACTCTGATTCTTAATCACATTATAACAAAGTCTTTGTTCGATGATTAGTCATAACTTCACAATTCCCTAATATTTTGAAAAAGCCCCAGGATATCCCTAAGGCTCCTCCTTATATCAACTAGCTTAAGACGATGTAGTAGCTAGGTGTGAAGTACTTTTGGTAACCAATCTTGACGTTTTCACCGACCGTTGGGGCGTGAACGTAAGAACCGTCACCTAATGAGATGGCCACGTGGTACGGAGCGGAATCACTACCGAAGAACAGCAAGGCACCCTTTGGAGCACTAGAAACGTTGGAGTAAACGTGCGTTCCAAGCGTTTGTTGTTGGTAAGTCGTCCGGTAGCTAGAACTCAGACCATATGCCCATTGAACTAACCCCGAGCAGTCAAACCCAACGGAAGGAGAGTTACCACCCCAAACGTATGGTACCCCGATTTCGCCTAAGGCCTTGTTGACCTTGGCATTAACGTCATTGACCACCGTAACAACACCATTACCGTCTGCTTTATAGGTTGTGTTTCCCACAGTAAATGTCTTGTTAGTTACCTTCAAGTGAGTTGAAGAATCAAAGTAATAAGTTGATCCCTTCCAACTAACAAGCCCGGACTGAACAACCCCGTCACTACCAACCATGTACCAATCTCCCCACTGAGAGCGTACGTAATCTTGGTGATCTAACTTTAAGTAAGTCGTTGGGTCAAAGTAATAGTACTTACCCTACCACTTTTGAACACCGGATTGAACAATCCCATCACCGCCGACCATGTACCAATCTCCCCACTGAGACCGTACGTAGTCTTGGTGATCTAACTTCAAGTAAGTAGTTGGATCAAAGTAATAGTACTTGCCATACCACTTTTGAACACCGGATTTAACGATTCCATCACTGCCGACCATGTACCAACTCCCCCATTGGGACTGAACGTAATCTTGGTGATCTAATTTCAGGTAGTTTGTCGGGTTGAAGTAGTAGTAGCTTCCGTACCATTGTTGGACACCTGATTGGACAACACCATCCTTAACCAAATACCAATTGTGACCCGTTCCGTTAATCGTCGGCAAGTACGAGTAACTTTCACCACTAGCTACCTTACCATTAGTGTAGTAAGTGTACGTTCCGTTTTCATTTACCCAGCCATTTTTAGTAGAGCTAACGGCTGCAGCAACGGCACGGATCTCGGCTGCTGAAGAAGCTGCACTATCCTGAGTAGAGGTTGCATCTGACAAGTTACTGTCATTCATAGATCTAGTTGCACTTACAGTTGCTTCACTAGTCGTAGTTGCAACAGATGACGACACAGCAGACGTGGCACTAATCGCCGAGCTAGCTTCGGTTGCCACAGCTGTGGTACTCTGGGCCACACTAGACGCTGAACTAGTTGCAGATGAGGCAACTGCACTAACACTAACGGATTCAGCTGAGACCGGAGCAACAACCGTTTCAGAACTAGCTGCGTATGCAGTGCTGGAAACTTCCGTACTGTTAATTGAAGCAACCACAACCGTTGCACTCGTGGCATCACTTTGTACCGCTGAGGAATCGTTAGTCGTTTGTGAAACTTCCGTAGTAGCAATGGCAGATGAAGCAACATCCGCATTTGCCGTTGCGTTATCAAAAGAGACAACCCCGGCGATGGCAACTGCAGCGGTAATCGCTAGCGTCTTCCACTGCTTCCCGCTCTTGTATAACTTGTAGTGCTTTTTACTTTCCATCAACCTAAATCCTTCCGTAGTTTTTGGTTTTTAGTTAATTATGTTTAATTTAAAAGTTTACGTTTAATACCATATCATAAAAAGTTCATCTTTCTACAATATTTGATGATCTGTTAACTAAGAATAACGTTTGTTACCTTTTTGCAACATTGTAAGAAATCTTTGCAACTAAAAAACCGCCAACCAATTGCTTAATTGGCAATCAGTCGACGGAAAGTTTCGATTTTCGTTACGTTACAGGGAGGTTCTATAGCGTGTTGTAGTAAAGGCTTACCAACTGACAGAAATTAGACATAGTGTATGTCGTTCCAAAATATGTGCTTGCTCGGTTGTACCAGTAACCATCGGGATCGGTATGGTCAGTACCGCCCAAATATTGCGATACATTATGGTGCGACCATAATGTTCCCGTCCCATTCGACTGGGCCAGTGACGGAATTAGCCCATACTTTTTCATCATATAGGCTGTAAAGTATGCCGCATTTGAAATTTCCTTCGTAAAGTTACTTGCTCCGGTAACCTCAATTTGTTCAAATTGAACGGCTCGTCCATTTGCTGGATATCCAGCCCCCCATGCTTCGTGATCAGTGTTTGAAATAACAATAATATTATTTCCATCTACAAAGGCATGAACAAAGGCATCCTTATAAGTATTCTTCTCGTAATTAATTTCTTCCCAAATCGTTGCATCATCGGCCGTCTCATGAACAACAATCATGTTTGGTTTTCCATCTGAGGTATCACTATAGGTGTCTGTAACATCCGAAGGGATTACGTAATCATATGTGATTGCGGCGTGACCTAGATAATTCTTAAGAATGTAGCTATTAACTGCATTCGTTACTGCCGTAAGTTTCCCGTCACTACCCGCAATATATGCAACACCGTTTGACACAACGTAACCACTAGTTTTTAGTAAGTAGGTTGTTGGGTCAAAGTAATAAAGTGACCCGTACCATCTGATAATCCCAGATTGAACAATTCCATCACTACCAACCATGTACCAACTCTACTACCAGTTTGTGTTACTTCTGTAGCTGCAATCGTAGCTGAAGTTACATCAGCATTGGCCGTTACATCATTGAACGACAATACTCCTGCAATAGCCACTACAGCAGTGATTGCCAATGTCTTCCATTATTTTCCACTCTTATAAAGCTTATAGTGTTGCTTTTTCTCCCCCATAATTGATCCTCCCTATCTAT
>SKEH01001004.1_pt1 | contig 13768 bp, 12 predicted proteins | sample 4826571 | NCBI WGS metagenome assembly SKEH01 (sample SAMN11008814, study PRJNA524170) | human gut metagenome | biome: Human fecal sample; material: Feces; isolation source: fecal sample from pouch patient p29 | host: Homo sapiens | place: Israel: Tel-Aviv | collected 2016-09-14 | reverse complement strand
CAATATAAAATCTATGATGTGAAAAAGAAAGAATATGTGACAATGAAGGTGCGCTATCCGGAAGAAAAGGAACTGGATGTATTTGAAACGAATGACGAAGGTTATCTTATGACACCGGAGCAGTTAAAGATGGGAACTTACCGCATAGAAGAAGTAAAAGCTCCTGATTTATATGTACAGCCAGGGTATGAAATGGCGTTGAAAGACGGAGAGAGCGATATTCCATTAAACCAGTTGTCACAGACAGGCGCTTATGAAGATGCAAAACGTGATTCCATTACGATCACTGTGAATTCCGAAACAGCTTATGAAGTAGAGGAAGAAACTGGAAAATATATTGTCGTAGTACGCCAGCAAAACGATGAAGCGGTAGGAAGTCTGACAATCAAGAAAACAGGGGAAGTTCTTGTGGGTGCTAAGAATGTGGAAGATTCCCTTCTTACAAAAATGAAAAATGGCATCGCAGGCACAATAAATTCTATCAGTGAATTTTTCGGCAAAGAGGAAGTCATAGAAGAAGACAGCGGTTATATGTTCCAATATGAGAAGAAGGGAGCAGAAGGTATAACCTTTGAAGTTTATGCAAAAGAAACGATTTATACACCGGATGGACAGAAAGATGAAGCAGGTAACCGTAAAGTGTTGTATGAAAAAGATGGACTTGTTGCAAAACTTGTGACCGGAAAAGAGGGAACTGTATCACTTCACAATCTGCCGATTGGTTCTTATTATCTGAAGGAAACGGACGTTGGAAATCATCATTTTGTTCTGGATCCTGAAGCAAAAGAATTTGAAATTAAGTATCAGGGACAGGAAGTAGCGGTAGATTATGTTTCTATGGAACTTGAAAATAAGCGCCAGAAGATAGAGCTTGTTCTTACGAAATTGTCCAAAGAAACAAAAGAGCCTGTACAGGCAGCAGTATTTGGATTGTATGCGGAGGAAGATATTGTTGATCTTGCAGATAATGTACTTATAGAATCTGGTACTCTGATTGCAAAAACAGAGTCCGCAGAAGACGGAAGCATCCGCTTTGACGTTGACCTCCCACATGGAAAATATTTGGTAAAAGAACTGGAGGCAGCACCGGGATATCTGAAAACGGAAGATACATGGTCCTTTGATGCAACCTATCAGAACCCAGAACTGGAGGTTATCACGCTTACAAAAGAGATTGAAAATCAGCCGACAGTAGTAGAAATCACAAAAACTGATATTACAGATGAAAAGGAAGTAGAAGGGGCAAAACTTCAGATCCTTGATAAAGACGGAGAAATAGTAGAAGAATGGGTTTCCAAAAAAGAGCCGCATAAAGTGTATGCGTTAGAACCGGGCGAATATATCCTGCATGAGGAGGCAGCCCCGGAAGGATATCTTGTTGTATCAGATGTTCCTTTTGTTGTAGAAGAAACGGGAGAAATCCAGAAAGTAGAGATGAAAGATGAACGTCCATCCGGCCAGCTCCTGGTTCAGAAGACAGATGCGGAAAATAAGGCTTCGCTTGCAGGTGTAGAATTTGAACTTCGCAATAAAGCTACTGGGGAAGTAGTTGGAACACTGATGACCGGCGAGGATGGAACTGCAAAGAGTGAAGAACTGCCGATTGCAGTTTATGAAGAGGGCAAATATGTAGAACCGATTGTATATGTTCTTGTGGAAACGAAACCGTTAGAAGGCTATGAAGCAAACACAGAGGAGGTGGAAGTGGTATTCGATTATCAGGATGATGAGACAAAACTCATTGAGGTGACAAAAGAAATTGAAAATACCAGAAAGCCTGGAACACCTCCGCCGGATGCGCCAAAAACCGGTGATCATACAAAGATATGGATTCCGGTGATTATTATGGCAGCAGCGATACTTGGCATTGTGGCTATAGTAATCCGTATCCGCAGAAGGAGAAGATAAACGATAATGCTGAAAAAATGTAACATGTAATAATGGAGATTGTCACTTTAAAATTGTGGGTGGCAATCTCTTTTTTTGTTGGAGGAAAAGAGATGCGTCATATAGGAGAAAAGATGATTTTACTACTCTGTATTGCAGTCTTTGGAATTGCAGCTGTAAAACTGATAGATATAGGGAAAGAATATTATGATGGACAGAAAGAATATAAAGAACTGAAGGCGTACATAAAAGAAGTTCCTGTATGTCAGCCGGAAAAAATGAAAGGAGATGAATCGGAAAAGGAAACAGGGAAGGAAATTGATTTTGAAGGACTTCGTAAAATCAATGAGGATCTAGTTGCCTGGATACAGATTCCGGGGATTGGGTTGGATTATCCTGTGGTACAGGGAGAAGATAACGAGTATTACCTCTATCACACTTTTCAAAAAGAAAACAATAAGGCAGGAAGTATCTTTCTGGATTATAGAAACCATGATGATTTTACAGATCGGCGCGTGATCTTATACGGTCATAATATGAAAGACGGCAGTATGTTCAGTAATCTGAAGCAGTATCAGGATTCTGTGTTCCGGAAGAACTCAGATTCTGCATATCTGTATCTACCTGAAAAAACCTATTCTAACACCATCCTCATTGTAGGGATCATTGGCGGCGCTGCGTTTATCGGGAGTTCCCAGATCAGTGAGCCGCTGAGTGCGGAAGTCCTGGCCCATACCCCAGTGATCCAGCGGTATGCCAGTGAATTTGGAATCCCGGAATATGTATCGGTCATCCAGGCAATCATGATGCAGGAAAGCGGCGGGAGAGGAACCGATCCCATGCAGGCCAGCGAGTGTCCGTATAATACCCAGTATCCTAATACGCCTGGTGCAATTCAGGATGCAGACTATTCCATCAAGGTAGGCGTACAGTATTATGCAGATTGTGTCTGGGAAGCCGGATGTAAAAGCCCACAGGATATGGACAAGTTAAAACTTAGTTTACAAGGCTATAATTACGGGAATGGGTACATCACATGGGCAATCCGAAAACATGGGGGCTATAGTTGAAGCCAATGCACTGCAGGTTTCCCAGGAACAGGCAGCCGCCCATGGATGGCCAAGGTATGGCGATCCGGAGTATGTACCCCATGTGCTTCGATATTATTCCGGCGGGGGATTGTTTGCCGGACTTTTTGGAAATGGGCAGCTTGTGACCATTGCGAAAAGCCAGTTGGGGAACGAAGGCGGCCAGAAGTTCTGGTCATGGTATGGATTTGACAGTCGGGAAGAATGGTGTGCCTGTTTTGTCAGCTGGTGTGCGGATCAGGCAGGACTTATTCAAAAGGAAGTAGTGCCAAAGTTTTCTGTTTGTACGGACGGTGTGGCTTTGTTTCAGGCAAAGAGAAAATGGCAAGGTGGTGGAAGTGTTCCGACGCCAGGAAGCCTCATCTTTTTTGACTGGAATCAGGATGGAGCCAGTGACCATGTAGGAATCGTGGAAAGCTGTGATGGAACTACGGTACATACGATTGAAGGAAATAGTGGAGATGCAGTAAAGCAGAATAGTTATACAGTGAATTCCCAGTCCATTTTGGGATATGGACTGGTTACTTATTAAAAAATGAGAAAAAATCAAAGAATGGATTGCATTGTAGGAGCAGAGGAACAATGCTATAATAGAAAAGGTGGGCAGGGCTAATGTCCTGCCTGTTGATAAATACAAAAAGTACAATCATGAGATTGATAAAATAGAGTAATCAGGGAGTGGAATATTTGAAACGAGAAGAGATTTTTGAATATGTAAAAAACCAATATGGAACAGTTCCAGAGTATCTCTGGGAAACATCACCGAAAAGTGCAGTGCTTCGGCATAAAAATGGAAAGTGGTATGCAGTGCTGATGCAGGTTGAAAAATCTAGGTTGGGATTAGAAGAAGAGAGCATGGTAGATATCATCAATGTGAAGTGCGAACCGGATATGGTTGGACTTCTGACACAGACTTATGGTTTTCTTTCGGGATATCATATGAATAAAAAGTACTGGATTACAATGTTGTTGGATGGAAGGGTGAGCGAAGCAAAGATATTGGATTTTTTGGATCTGAGTTATGATTTGATAGATCAGAAGAAAGATTGATTTGTAAATAAATTTGAATGGTGTGCAGGGGATGAGAAAATATGAAAGCAATAAATATATATATTCAAGAATACAAGAGAATATGGCCACTGAATTTGAAAATATTTTCTCACAAAGATCAAAAAAGTTAAATGTAAAAGTATAGGAGTTTCTTGCGATAAAAACTCTTGTTGACTTGTTGCTGGATATAAATATAGAAATAAAGCATTTTGAGAATATTTTTGCTTCCTTTACGATAGAACAGATTGGAAAAGAAACAGAGTAGATACCTTACTCATGAGGGAATATCTCTGTGGTTGGAGACAGGAACTATAGAGGCAGGTGGAAAACAGGCAGAGCTTACAAAAAATGAATTGCGGATCATGTATTATCTTTTTGAGCATGACGGAGTCATCTGTACAAGGGCAGATTTGATTGAATACTTATGGGATAATCGGCTCTACTCAGATACATCTTACCACAATGAGGAATTAAAGTCACTAACCCGTTATCGTTTTGATAAGGTCAAAGAACGGGCAAAATTGAAAAGTTCTGTTTCAAGACTTGTCTGTATTCTTTTCCCGGAGCTGGAAAGACTTGTTCCTACGCTTCATATGGCATCCGTCTATTGGCATCCGTCTATGCTTTGCTTTGTGAATTTCCAAGTGCAGATGCTGTTGCAAATGCACATCTCACAAGGCTTTCCAACCTACTCTTTGATAGTTCGAAAGGCAGATATGGAAAAGATACTGCTGTCATGTTTCGTGACGCTGCAAGAAGTTCTATCGGTTCTCATATGCCTGCCAAGTCTTTGAAACTAAAGCACACCATAAAACTTATTCGGGAATTAGCGATTGAGATTGACGAGATTGAAGCAGCCATCAAACGAATCATGGATGAAGAAATCCAATCGCCAATCTTTACCATTCCCGGTATCAGTTACCGGATGGGCGCAATGATCATCGCTGAGATTGGGGATTTCTCTCGTTTTATTCCGCAGATAAGATATTCGCATATGCAGGAATGTCTCCCTCCACTTATCAATCCGGACAGTTAGACAACTGTTATTCCCATATGGAGAAACGAGGTTCCAGATACCTCCGGTATGCCCTTTACAATGCCACAAAATATGTCTGTCACTGGGATAAATCTTTTGGTGCATATCTTGAAAAGAAACGCTCGGAAGGCAAGCATTATAATGTTGCCATATCCCATGCCGCTAAGAAGCTTGTGCGATTGATTTTTGCAATGGAGAAATCAGGAAAAGCATATCTGCCAACTGCTTAATTTTTTTCTGTAAATATCTCCTTTTAGAGCACCTATAAAGATGCTCTTGTTGTCATACAGTTTTCAAGGTTCAAATATATCTGAAATGCATTTCTGCAATTCATTCAAAAAACTTTCATTTTAGACTTGACTTTTAATAGTTAGTCTTTCTATACTCATTTTCACTTCAAATGTCGTTCCGCCCTGCTCATTTCCATGAACCTCAATCTCCCCGTCATGCACCCGCACGATCTCGCGTACCATTGCAAGTCCAAGACCTACACCGCCAATTTTTCGGCTTCTTGACTTATCCACCCGGAAGAATGGTTCAAAGATCCGCTCTCGGAATGTCTCATCGATTCCATTTCCTGTATCTGCAATCGTCAGAACAACTTCTTTCCTCTTTCGTTCTGCCGATACCGTAACTTTTCCATCTGTATGGTTGTATTTAATCGCATTTTCAACAAGGTTATAAAGCATCCGATAGATCAGTATATCACTTCCTGTCAGCATCAGACCCTCGCCTGCATTCTCTTCTTTTTCATCTACTGTACTCTGCGATTTCTGTATCAGTGTAACACCTTTTTCCTGTGCCAACGGTTCCAGATCTGCCAGCACTTCCTCGATTAGTCCACAAAGTTCGATCTTGTCATTGCGCGCTACTGTCTGTAACTCACTCATATCCAGAAGTGTTCTGACCAACTTGCTGAGACGCTCGTTCTGCTCTGTCACCATCTGGATCGTCTCTTGCGCCGCTTCCCCATTCTCCGGATTTTCTGACGCATGATAGAGGTCCAGTTGTGCTTGAATTAATGCCAAAGGAGTCCGCAGCTCATGTGCTGCATTCCCGGTAAACTGGCGCTGTGTCTCGAACGATTCCGACAGTCGCAAAAGCATCTTATTATAAGACGTACGAAGTATGTCCAGCTCTGCAATCTTATTCTCTTCGATCGTATAATCCGTCAGGTTCTGTGCCTGTACTTTTTCAACTGTCTCAGAAAACTCTCTGAGCGGTTTTAATGCACGGCCACTAATAAAATATGTCACCGCTCCACCAAGTAACGCTACAACACCTGTGATCAGTAGACTTCTGTTTCTATAATCGGATTTCGAATTATACACCTCCGTAGCAAATTGTGATGCAAAATTGTCCCACTCATTATCCGGAATCTCAATGTATAGTGCTTCCGGTGTTTTTCCCTGATCTGTAACTGTTTTCTGAAGTGTATCGATATAATAGACTCCATTCTTATATAAGAAAAATGTAAGGCATCCGCACAATACTGTGATCAATACTGTAGTAAGGATTGTCAGTCTCCACTGGAGTGATAATTTTCTCATGCTTTGCCATCTCCTCCTATCTTATAACCCACGCCAATCCTATTTACGATCGGATCATAGCCAAGTCCCGCCTTGAGTTTTCTCCTCAGGGAAGACATATGCACACGAATAGAGCCGCTAAAACTATCCACAGAAGAATCCCAAACATGCTCAATCAACTCTTCCTGGCTGACCGGCCGGCCCTGATTCAGAAGAAGATACTCTAGAATCCCATTTTCTTTTCTCGTCAACGCAACCGGATTCTCTTCTGCATACGCCACTCGTTCTCTTATATCAAACCGAATGCCGTTGCATTCCAGGCAGACATTTTTCTGTATGAATTTTCGTCTCGTCAGACTTCTCACTCGTGCCTCGAGTTCCTGCAAATGAAATGGTTTTTCCATATAATCATTCGCACCTGCATCCAACCCTTCAATTTTATCTGCAATCTGACTTCTCGCAGACAAGATCAATACCTTTGTCTCTTCATCTTCTTTACGAAGTTCCCGAAGAATCTCCATCCCATCCACCCCAGGAAGATTAAGATCAAGCACGATCAGATCATACATTTCAGCATAAATCATATCCAATGCTTCTTCTCCGTCATTGCATACATCCACCTCATAGCCGCTCTGGTGCAGACTTTTCGCGATCATGTCACATAATTTCTTCTCATCTTCAACGACTAATAATCTCACTTTATTTTTCTCCATCTTCTTAACAGAAATTTTACACCTCCTATTGTATAATGCCAACATCGAAAAGTCAATAAACTGACTTTGAACATTGAAAGGAGTATTTTATGAAATCTGAAAAAGCATCACAGATTCTTTTACTTACAGCCGGTCTGGTTCTTTTCTTTGGCGGAATTTTCCGCGGCGAAGCCGCTGTAGTACTCAGCAAAGCAATAAAATTATGTATGGAGTGTGTCGGAATTGGATAAGAAAATGAAATCAAACAAAAACCCTCTGGTCCGCTTCCGCGGATGGATTCAGGCAGCTGCTACACTACTGACCAACATTCACATCCCGAATCTGTTTAAAGGGAAAATTTATCAGGGAAATGTAAAAACGATGTGCGTCCCGGGACTAAACTGTTACTCTTGTCCTGCCGCCACAGGTGCCTGTCCGATTGGAGCTTTTCAAGCCGTGGTCGGTTCTTCAAAATTCAAATTTACCTACTACATCACCGGATTTTTCATCCTGTTAGGTGTTCTGTTAGGACGGTTTATCTGTGGATTCCTCTGTCCGTTTGGATGGTTCCAGGATCTGCTGCATAAGATTCCGGGCAAGAAATTTTCCACCGCAAAACTGAAGCCTCTGCGGTATCTGAAATATGTGATTCTGGTCGTCTTTGTTATACTACTTCCGGCATTTGTAACCAATTCACTTGGTATGGGAGATCCTTTCTTCTGCAAATACATTTGCCCACAGGGCGTACTTGAAGGCGCAATTCCGCTGGCACTTGCCAACTCAGGAATCCGTGCCGCACTCGGACATTTATTTACATTTAAGTTCACAATCCTTGCGCTTTTCATCATCCTGAGCATCTTGTTTTACCGTCCATTTTGTAAATGGATCTGCCCGCTGGGTGCTATTTATTCACTGTTTAACAAGGTATCTTTTCTTAAGATTCAGGTTGATCATGAGAAATGTGTTGGCTGCCAGAAATGTAGTCGTGTCTGTAAGATGGATGTCAATGTAGTAGACACACCAAACCATCCGGAGTGTATCCGATGCGGAGAATGTATGAAAGCCTGTCCGACTGATGCAATCTGCTATCATTACGGATTTTCAAACAAAAAAAAGGCTGACAATAAATAAACTAAAACGAACAAAATAAAATTGAAAAGGAGATTTAAACTCATGAAAAACAAAACACTTAGAACAAACTCAATGAAATTAAAAAAGGTAATTGCTGCATCCCTTGCCATTTCTGTACTTTTTGCGTTTACAGGCTGCGGAAGCTCTTCCTCAACAACAATACAAACACAAAACAGGAATCTTCTTCCACAACAGAAACTGGCAGCGCAGACGAGCTGAACGAAAAACTGAACGACCTTTACCAGCAGGAAAACCAGCTTTTTGCTGATCACAAAGATGCATGGGACAAAGCCTTTGGTCTTATGAACAAGAACGCTGCCGGTGATGCCATGAGCGAAAACTATGCTGATTCCCTCGCAAGCACAGTGGAATCTAACAAAGACTCTTTCTCTGAAGAAGAATATGAAACTCTGTGCAAAGACATCGAGACAATCCGCGGAATTGAAGAAGAAATTGCCAAGCTTGAGAAAGAGATTGCTGCATCCGATTCCTCTGACAGTTCTTCCTCCAAATCAGACGAATCCACAGCTGTATTCAAAGCTTTCAAAGGAAAAGATCTGGATGGAAACGATGTAGATGACAGTCTTTTCGCTAAAAACAAAGTTACAGTTGTAAACTTCTGGTTCAGTGGATGCAAGCCATGTGTCGGAGAGCTCTCTAAGCTGAATGAATTAAATGAGAAACTCAAAGAAATGGGTGGCGAAGTTGTTGGTATCAACACGGATACTTTAGACAACAATGAAGCGGGAATCAAAGAAGCAAAAGAAATTCTGAAAGCTCAGGGCGCTTCCTACAAGAACCTGACTTTCGATTCTAATTCAACAGTTGGAAAATATGCTGGAAACATCATGGCATTCCCTACAACCGTTCTCGTAGATAAAGACGGAAATATCATTGGCGAGCCATTCATGGGCGGAATCGATGATCAGTCAAACTACAATCAGCTGATGAAACAGATCCAGTCCGTACTTGACCAGAAATAATTTATCTTATAATTAAGGATTGTCAATTTTAACGTATAAATTTTGGAGAAATCTGTGGGTAGGGATGTATCCCCCAGTTTTAAGAAAAATGGATTAGATTATCAAAATATTGTTATTTTTGTAGGATATAATATCGATAGTCTTTCGTTAATGAAAAGCCTAATCCCCTAGCTATGTTGGGGAGAATGGAATAAGCAGAGGTGTGTGGGGGCAATAAAAAAAGGATCCTATGTGCTTGTGATATCCGTCTTTTAGGACGAGCAGTAACAGTAACCTTAGGAGAGCTGATAATAAACCACCATTGAATTGTGGGTGTAACTAGAAATTGAATTAGCAGGCCTCGATTTTGCTGGGCCGAAGATTCCAAGAGATTGTGATATATTTTGGAGGTAAGCTATGACGAAAATAGAAGAATTTGTAAAACTGATAACAGGACGATTTGATAATAAGGAGCAATTTGATGCAATGAAAAAGGCAGGAAAGACATACCCTTATGCACAGCACGTAAATACGGTTTGCAATGATAAAATTAAAAATCTTCCTGCTGATTTTAAGGGCATGTTTATTGTAGAAGAAAGTTATTATGAAAATGAAGGAAAGCGTCATGCGTCACCGCATCTTTTCTTGATTACAGAGAAAGAAGATAGAATTTTACTTTCATCCTATGAAATTCCAAATGGGGAAGATAAGAACACGTTTTCATATGAATTTATGAAAGAGGTGGAATATATTGAATTAAAAAAATCCAAAAAATTTACTCCTGCACTATATTATGAGAGAAACGGTGTCTGGGAGGGAGGCAGTACTAGTCAGTTCTCACCCGTTATGATATTTAAACTATGGGAAAAGTTTTCGGATACGTGTTTGGAAGTATTCGAAAGTATGGAAGTGAATGGAAAAAGAACATTTGGATATGACGTTCCGATTGTCTATAAGAGGGTATAAAGTCTTTGTTTAACGGTTCGAAAATTCTGAAAATAAAGGAAGCAGTTCGAGTATAGCTAGTACTACAGCGAACAACTAAGTTTCTTTTTACGATGCGACAGATAAGCACAATGATTCCTTTTTATATAATAGCAGATGATCCTCTGCATGCAGGAAGATGTGAACTCTATCATGCTATACAATAACCTGACGACCATGGGCATCGTCAGCGGAATTCCTTTTTTAGCCATCCTCCGCATTTTTCAAAGCATTGTTCAATCGGCCAACGCAGCGTTGCTGCCCGATCCAGCTAGGTATACGAGATATGATCCGGTGCATTGGATACAAAATATTTGATGGTCCCATCCTCGTATCTGCGGGCATATAACCAGACAGCTTCCCCTGGTTTTACGTAATTCCGGTTCCCATCCTTGCGGCAAGACACGACACGAATGATAAACCTCTGCGCTTGATTGGGTCTTTGGAGCCTTCCGTAAGAGTTACCGGTTCCCATGGAAGATCCGCTGCTTCTGCCAGGCTTCGCACACTGACCGGATGGCCGGATCACACAGGGTATTTCTTTAGTCGGCCACGGCCTCTGTCCGATTCTGAGCTTATGATACGTGGAGGTTCCAGGAAAACCTGCTCCTTTGTATTGGTTGCCGCAAAATACCATACTCCATCTGGCAGATGTAAGCTATCCAGGAATGCATGGTCACAGCCATATGCGGCATCGCATCCGACCCATCGGGCCCGAAACCGTCCTGTCTGAAAGGCACGGTTGAGAAGATCCTGTGTAATCTGATTTTTTGTAAGGAAGGTCCTGCCCTATGGAAAACGGCATTTGGCACGCAGGGGCTGGTGGGAATCCTGGAACCATGCCTGGGGGATATAAAGGTCATAGTCCACCAGGCCGTAACCGGAGTCACCGGCATAAGAAAGGAATCCCCCAACCTGACAGTTTTCCCGTTTGCCCAGCCTGCCGCAGTATTGTTGTTTTACTCCAATAGAATGTATTCCTTTTTTTATGAAGCTGGTATCATCAACAGACAACATGGCACCCTCATGGTTCAGTTGGGCTGCCAGAAGCTGCTGGCAGATGTCAAGGATTGCCGGCTCATCCAGCGGAGCACATGTAAAGAACTGTTGCATGGGCTGGACAGATTTCTCATCTAATAAATGCAAGGCGATGGGTTCAATAGATTTACGGTCTAAAGGACTGAGTAATCCCTTAACAAAAGCTGCGAAATGGCTTCTCTGTTTTTTAGAGAAAAAGGCACAATCGTATTGGTGCAGGTATGTCTCTAAGAGCCTTCCGATATCCTGTGTACTGCTAGGATCGATCGCCCACTGTTCTAATAATCGTGGATCATATGTTGTGTTTGTCATCATAATATCCACCCACTTTTATTATATCAGTTATAGGGGACAACCTGAATCCGTGAAGTTCAACTCCCCTTAATCATCGAAAGGGCTGAATTTCCAATGGTTTTCAAGATGTTTCCGTATTTTTTATTTTCACCTGTTGGGTGAAGTCTCTTTCTGGTATAATCTTCTTAGAAATTTACATTACAAAGGAGAGAATATCATGAAAAATATAAAAATTGAATTTACCAATGAACGTATTATTCCTGCAAGCGGTCTTGCTGTTGTAGGTGCTATCCTTGGCAAAAGCAATTTTGTAAAACGCTGCAATCGAATGGATGTAACTCCCAACCGTTCGCAGCATCAGATTAAAAATGGCGACATTCTCCTTTCCTATATTGGTATGTTGTGTATGGGGAAACCACAATTTCAGGCTGTTCATGAAATGGATGATGACCGGGATTTTTATAAAAGTGCTCTTGGAATCGCCTACAACATTCCATCAGAAGAAACCCTCCGCCAGAGAATGGATGATATTGGCTCTTCCCAGCGAGAACATATTCTGGCAGAAAACGTGGAACTTTTGCGTTCCAATGGAATCGTTCCTTCCAAACTTCCCAATGGTTTCGTTCCGGTTGACATTGATGTCACACCATTTGACAATTCGAAAACCAGAAAAGAAGGCGTATCACGTACTTATAAAGGGTATGATGGATATGCTCCAATCATGGCTTATATCGGAACGGAAGGGTATCTAATCAATGCACAACTGCGTGAGGGAAGGCAACATTGCCAGTGCGACACACCCGGTTTTCTGCGTGAAACAATTAAACTGTGTAAACAACTCACAAATGAGCCGCTCCTTATCCGCTTAGATTCCGGGAATGATGCCGCAGAGAACATTGGAATTCTGTTGGAAAGCGGCTGTTATTTCATTATAAAACGAAATCTACGCCGTGAAAGCAGGGAAGCGTGGTTCGAGATGGCAAAAACCAACTCGCAAAATATCACATCCCCACGTGACGGAAAAACCGTCTATATTGGAAGTGACTGGAAAGATGTCACTTATCACACAGTGGATGGCAGTGATAAAACCGTTACCATACGTACAGGATACGAAATCATAGAACGCACCATCGATAAATATGGTCAATTTCTTCTTCCTTCTGATCTGGAAGTGAACACTTGGTGGACGAATACCGGGATGATAGATGAAGAAGTCATTCAGAATTACCATGCCCATGGTGAATGTGAGCAGTTTCACAGTGAAATCAAGACCGATATGGATGTGGAACGGCTGCCTTCCGGAAAGTTTGACACCAATGAACTGGTGCTTGAATTGACCATTCTTGCCTACAATATCCTGCGGATGATTGGACAGGAATCCATTGGCAGAAGAAAAACACGCCATAAGGTACATCGTCGCAGACTCCGTACGGTTATCAGCAACATGATTATGATGGCAAGCCATGTTACCGAGCATGCACGGCAATTGATTATGGGTCTGGGCAAAAGTAATGTCTGGCGACATACGTTCGCCGAAATATATACTGCATTTGCACAATTCAGTATGTGATGATTTTTTCTATTTTACTTCTATATTTCGCCATGACAGGTAGCGCTTAAGGGGGGCGTCTGCCCTTTTTAGGCAATGCCTGTGGATAAACATGCTGCTTAAGGCAACGATGATCTTTACAAAGAAGTGTTGCATGCCACAGAATAGAAATTCTCAGTGTTGATCTGTTCCCTTCAGGGATCAACATTAAAAATCTCCGAACTTCACGGATTCAGGGACAATTTAAGATAACTATTGAAAGTTCGCTGTAGTACTAGAATGATTGTAAAAAATCCTGATGTAATGTTTTTTGATCAAGTCACATCAAATTTGGCTACTAAAACTAGTGGGTTACTGAAAGAGTCGATTCATTTGATTTTTGCAGATAAAACTTGTATTATCATAACGCATGATTTAGAAATGGCATCTATTGCGGATACAAGTATAAATTTATCAGATTAATGGTTAAAAAGGATTTTAATTACTTCTTTTTAAAAGGCAATAAATATTTCTTTAGGTCTTGTAAAG
>SKEH01001003.1_pt1 | contig 13779 bp, 9 predicted proteins | sample 4826571 | NCBI WGS metagenome assembly SKEH01 (sample SAMN11008814, study PRJNA524170) | human gut metagenome | biome: Human fecal sample; material: Feces; isolation source: fecal sample from pouch patient p29 | host: Homo sapiens | place: Israel: Tel-Aviv | collected 2016-09-14 | reverse complement strand
CACCGACACCGCCGCCAGCAACTAATGACTTGTAGAGGGCAGTTACTTCATCGACCTGTCCTTGCGGGCCAACCGCGTAGTCGCTTGGGGCGTAGCCAATATTGTTGCCAGTACCGTCTGAGTCATTGACATTGTTCAGCCAGCTGGTTTCCATGACAACCACCCGCTTGCCAAATTCCTTTTGGGCCATTTCCTGCACCTTCAGCAGGTTATCCGGGTTGTTGTTGGAACTGCCCCAGAATGGGTAGTAGGAAGTCCCCAGGTAATCGTAGTCAACTCCGTTGTTCTTCAAGACAGTCATGATCATCCGGTAGCGGTTGACATCTGGCGATTCAAACTGCACGGCAATCTTGGCGTCCTTATTGGTCGTTCTGACCGCCTGGGCCGCGGTGGCCAGGTAGCGGGCAACGGTCGTGCCGTAGTTGCTCTGCCAGAGCTTGTTCCAGTCCCCGCCGGTCAGTTGGTCGGCATCATAGCCGAAGGTCCCCTTGGTGATTTCATTACCGATCTGGACCATGGCTGGAGCCACCCCGGCCTTTTCCATATCGGTCAAGACCTTCTTGGTGTAAAGGGAAATTGCTTCGTTTAATTCAGCGCTGGACAGGTTCTTCCAGGACTTAGGCAGGATCTGCTTGGCCGGGTCAGCCCAAAAGTCGGAGTAGTGAAAGTCCAGAAGAACCTTCATCCCGTACTTCTTAGCCTGCAAGGCAGTCTTGATCAGGCTTTCTTCGTCGGTGTTACCGCCGCCGTAGCCCTGGCCGTCAGCGTTGTAAGGGTTGTTCCATAAACGCAGGCGGACCCAGTTGACCCCGGCTTCCTTCAAGACATCAAACAGGTCAGCTTCCTTGCCGTTAAAGTCATAGTACTTCACGCCGGCTTTAAGCATGGCCTGGTAGGTTGACACGTCCACCCCGCGGGCCATGTCATCAGTCATGCCAGGGATCTTTTCCACCTTGACGCTTTCGTACTTAAGGCCAGTTTCAGTCCCGTTTTGGTAGGCAGCAGTGATTTCGTCGGCCGGCTTCTTACTGGTTGGGGTTTCGTCAACTGCTTCATTGTTATTGCCGGCCCCTTCAGTCAAGGTCGCGGTAAAGTTGGCCTTGATAGCCTCCCCGTACTTAACCCCATTGTTCAGGGCCAGGAAGTTGGCTAACTTAGCAGCGCTGTCTGCCCCTTCCAGCCAGTAGGCATAGTGGTAGGTCTTGCCTGCATCATCGCCGTAGTCGGTCGTGCCAACATAAGCCGTGTCGTCGCCGCCCAGGCCGGCTTCGATGGCCGTCAAGACATCCTGGCTGATTTCAGTTCCAGCCGGGCCAGACAAAAGTGAAGAAGAGATCGTGGAAAGCAGCTTTTTGCTTTCATCAGCCGTAAAGGCCTGGCCATCCTTCAAGCCGTTCTTGACGCTGACCTTGTCTTGGCCGTAGACCTTGGTCACGGATGGAGTAAGGGTAGAAGATGCTTGCGCTGGCTGGGTTACAGCTTCCACCTTGTAGATCAAGCCGGCCAAAGTACCATTGTAGTAGCCGGCCCCAACCACGCTGCCAGCAGCGCTGGTCGTCCCCAGCTGTCTGATCAGGTCACTGACGAATTGGGCAGCAGTTTCGTTGTTCGCAGAGACGTCAGTCTTCAAAGTGGCCAGAACCTTGCCCTGCATGGAGTTGTTCTTTTCCATCAAGGAAGCAATCACCTGCTTGTCTTCCTTGACATCCCCTTGAGCCAGGAGCTGGGCCATTTCGTGGACTGCTGATTCCTGGTAGCCGTTCTTGGATTCCGTCCAGTCGTACTTGACCCCGTTTTTCAGCTTGACTGCAGTCAGGAATTCAGTTTGATCCCGCAAAAGCTGGGCGTGGTCCATGCCGTTTTCCACCGCGCCATCCTTGTCAAAGGAAACCTTGATCCCGTTCAAGGTCTTGCTGGTACTTTTGGCAATCTTACCAGTCGCGTCAGCGTAATACTGCTTGTCGTTGACTTTGATGAACTGGTGCTTTACTACCTGGCCATTCGCGTCATAGTAGTTGGTAACGCCAGAAGTGGTCTTAAAGGCATTCTTGGTTGGCTGAGCGGTAGCCGTAACGGCTTTTTGGGCCGTCACTTTGGTTGCCTGGACTGCCACTGCCTTGCTGGCTGTCTTTGTTGCTGGAGCAGTAGCGGCAGTAGTAGCTGCGGTATTAGTCGTAGTGGCAGCAGTGGCAGTCTTATCTTCATTTACAGCAGTTGTCGTTGTAGTGGTTGTCGTAGTAGCTGCAGTAGTGGCAGTTTGTTTTTCACTTACAGCAGTATTAGCAGACTTCTTCTCTGCTTCCGCAGTAGTGTTTTCAGTAGTAGTTGCCTGAGCAACTGCCTGCTTGCTGCTATCATCGGTCGTGTCTGCCTTTACGCTATTGACATTGCCGACAGCCAGGCCGGTCGCCAGCAGAGCTACTCCGGCAGCCGTCAAACTCTTATTAAACTTAAAGTGCTTAATCCGTCTCTTCTTCATAAGCTTGTTCCTCTTTTAATTCCTCTGAATGCAATTGAATTGTATTTTCTTTTTCTTGTTTTTCTTCTGTTCTCTCAAAGAATGCTCAACAGCAAGGTTGAGCATTCTTGGTTAAATTGATTGCCTGCTTTACAGGTTCTTGACCCACTTCAAAGAAGCAGAAACATTGATCTTGATTGGATCGCCGTACTTGGCCCCCTTGTTCAAAGCTGCTAAGTCGGTCCCGTCCAGGTAGTAGACGTAGTGGTAGACACTGGTTGCGTCAGTAAACTTGACTTGGTATTCCTTGCTTGAAGCAATGCCTTCGTTGATCACGGCCGCCAGCTTGGTAAAGTTGTCAGCAGAGATTTCCGTCCCCTTTTCACCAGTCAGGTATTGGGCAGCAGCCTTTTCGATCAAGGCTGTGTCTTCAGCTGACAGCTTCTGGCCAACAGTCATCGGGCTGTCGATAGTGACATTGTCCAGGCCCCAGACAGTCGTGGCAGTTGCTTCAACAGTTGAACTTGCCTTTTCAATCACCTTTTTGTCCTTGACCAAGGTAGCCGTGTAGTTGACCGTGATCGGGCTGCCATAAGTTGCGCCAACGTTCGCCTTAAGGAAGTTGGCCAGCTTTTCAGCAGACGTATTTCCTTCCAGCCAGTATTCATAGTGGTAGTTGTTGCCAGCTTCGTCCTTAAATTGGTCGCTCTTCAAGCCGTCAGTCAAGCCGGCGTAGAGGGCCTTCAGCGAAGCTTCGCTGATCTTGGTCCCCTTGACCCCGTTCAAGTACTTGGAAACAGCCCCATCCAGGTAGTTAGTCAAAGTCAAGTCCTGGCCGACCTTCAACTGGTTTTCAGCCTTAAGACCTGCCTGGTCTGCCCCGTAAAGGGCGGACAGTTTTGGCGTAACAGTTGAAGCAGTGTTTTCAGCTGATTCATAGCCAGTCAGAAAGCCCCTGTACATCATCAAGGATTGCAGCGGGTAGCCATGGTCGTCAAAGAGGGCTACGTTGTCCCAAGTGGAACCACCCCAAGTTTCCTTGCCTTCGTAGTACATTACATTTTCTGGCGCATAGCCAATGGCGTACTTGGAAGCCCAGCCAGTCCCGTAGACGTTGGACATTTCCTTGTTGTAGTTCCAGTTGTTCCAGCCGGCCTTAACAGCGATTTGGGCTGGTTCCCAGTAGAAGGCACCAACGCTGTCGCCAGCGATGATCGCCTTGTACATGTCAGCCATCGCGTCAACTTGCCCTTGCGGGTCAGCCGTGTAGGAAACGCCGTCTGGCATGGTTGGCATTTGCCCGATAGAGTTGCCAGTACCGTCTGAGTCGTTCAGGTTGTTCAGCCAGCCAGTTTCCAGAATGACGGTCGTCTTGCCAAATTCTTCCTTAGCCATCTTTTCAACAGCCAGCAGGTTGTTTGGCGTGTTGGCACCCTTGCCCAGGCTTTGGCCATTGTAAGTCCCATTGTCGTTCCCGGTTGACCAGAATGGGTAGTAAGAAGTCCCCAGGTAGTCGTAGTCGATCCCATGCTTCTTGAAGACAGTCATGATCGTCCGGTACTTGTAGATATTTGGCGTTTCCAGCTGCAAGGCAATCTTAGCCTGCGGAGCAGCGTTTCTGACTGCCTTGGCCGCGGTTGCCAAGTATTCAGCTACCTGGTCGCCGTCAGCGCTCTTCCACAGAGTTTCCCAGTTGCCGCCGTGGTCACGGTCAGTGTACAAGCCGAAGGCACCGTTGGTAATTTCGTTGCCGACTTGCACCATATCAGCGCTGGCACCGGCATTGCGCAGGTCGGTGAGCACCTTTTCCGTGTAGAGCTTGATTGATTCATCCAAAGCGTTGACTGACAGGTCCTTCCAGGCCTTTGGCAGGATCTGCTTGGCCGGGTCAACCCAGAAGTCGGAGTAGTGGAAGTCCAAAAGAACCTTCATCCCGTACTTCTTGGCTTCGCTGGCCATCTTGATCACGCTGGCTTCGTCAGTGTTACCACCGCCGTAGCCCATGCCGTCAGCGTTGTATGGATCGTTCCAGATCCGCAGGCGGACCCAGTTGACCCCGGCGTCAGCCAGAACCTTAATCAAGCTGGCTTCTTTGCCGTCAAAGTCGTAGAACTTAACGCCGGCGTTAACCAAAGCCTGGTAAGTTGAGATGTCGACCCCGCGGATCATGTCATCAGTCATGCCAGGGATCTTTTCCACCTTGACGTTTTCATACTTAAGGCCGGTTTCAGACCCGGTCTGGTAAGCAGCGGTAATTTCATCAGCCGTCTTCTTGCTGGTTGGCGTTTCGTCAACTGCGTCGGTATTAGCGCCCGTACCGGCAACCAAGGTAGCCGTGTAAACAGCCTTCAAGGCGTCGCCGTACTTAACGCCGGTGTTGGCCTTGAGTAAATTGGCCAGCTTCTCAGCGCTGTCCTTGCCGCTGAGCCAGTATTGGTAGTGGTAGGCCTTGCCATTCGCGTCATAGTAAAGGCTGCTGCCTTCAAAGGCGGTTGCATCCCCGGCCAAACCGGCAAAGATAGTTTGCAGGACTTCTTGGCTGATGGCCGTACCGGCCTTGCCCGTCAACAGGGCTGATGAAACGCCGTCAGTCAAAGTCTTGGCGTCTTCATCGCTCATCTTGCTAGTTACCGGGTTGGTCACCTTGCCTGCGTCGCTGTAAACGGCGCTGACGCTTGGGTCAATCTTGGAGACAGCTTGAGCTGCTTTCTTCACTTCTTCAACCTTATAGATCAAGGCAGATGCGACACCGTTGTAGTAGCCGGCCCCGATCACGCTGCCAGTAGCATCAGTATTGCCCAGTTTGGAAACCAGGGCGGCAGCTACTTGGCTGGCGCTAGCCCCGCTTTGACCGACGTTCAAGGTCAGACTGGCCAGAACCTTGCCGGACATGGAAGAGTTGTTTTCCATCAAGGTCGCGATCAGGTCATTGTCGTTCTTGACGTCACCTTGGGCCAGGAGCTGGGCCATTTCATGGGTAGCTGATTCCTGGTACTTGTTCTCAGTTTCAGTCCAGTCATACTTGACTGCCTTCTTCAGCTTGCTTGCGGCTGAGAATTCGATTTGGTCGCGGAGCAATTGGCCGAAGTCCAGGTTGTTGCTGATGGCACCGGTATTGTCAAAAGTAGCGGTGATCCCGTTGACCTTCTTGGTCGTGCTCTTGGCAATCTGGCCATTGGCGTCAGCGTAGTACTGCTTGCCCTTGACCGTGAAGACCTGGTTCTTGACTACTTGGCCGTTTGCGTCATAGTAGTAAGTCTTGCCGCTGGTCGTCTTAAAGGTGCTCTTAGTGGCAGTAGTGGTCGTCGTGGTAGTAGTTGCCGCCTTAGTCGCCGTTACCGCGCTGGTCTTGGTTTGCACGGTGTTAGCGGCTGCAGTCTTAGTAGTAGTAGTTGCAGTAGTAGTTGCCGCAGTCGTTTTAGTAGTATCTGCCGTGGTAGCTGCAGTATCGGCAGTATTTGCGCTAATCTTGCTGTCAATTGCCGTATCCGCGGTCTTAGTTGTATCCGCTGCGGTTTGCTCTGCCTGGGTATCAGTGCTTTGAACGGCTTGCGTTTGCTCTGCTTGTGCTGCTTGGGTATTGGCAGTCTGCTGGTCACTAGCCTGGCTGTCGGTTACGTCAGCCTTGGCTGGGCTGGCATAGGCCAAGCCAGTTGCCGTGGCTAACAGGGCCAAGTTGGCCGCTACGATTTTTTTGCTCTTAAAATGCTTGATCTGTCTCTTTTTCATAGAGGTCCTTCCCAATTTTTTTCATTAAATTTCTATCTTAGTTTATTATACCGTTTTCAATTAATTTGTTCAGTCTTTTTCGAGAAAGCGGTAAAATATCAAGAAAACTGTCTAATTCTATGCTTTCTTGCCTCCTTTTCCTTGCCTGCCGCCCGGAAAAGGCCAATAATATTATTTATAGAGACTTTGTGAAATTCACAAAATATCCATTTTGTTTTAACTTTAGAAAGCAGGTACATCATGTCTTCACTTAGTCAAAAACTGGCCAGCCTTTTCCTAATCGACAGCACTGGCGATTTTACTGAAAACCTCCGCCTTTTGGAGCAGTACCAGCCAGCCGGCCTCCTCCTCTTTGCCAAAGACCTGGCGGGCCTAAGCGAAAAGGCTGTTAAAGAGCGGCTGGCGATTTACCGGCAGGCCCGGCCAGGTTTGCTGCTCGCCATTGACCAGGAAGGCGGCTTAGTCAGCCGCTTGTCCGCCCTTTACCCAAACCGGTCTTACCCCAGCCAGGCTGAACTTTTGAAAAAGGGGGCTGACTTTTTCTTAGCAGAAAACCAAAAGACGGCCCTGGAATTAAAAGATTTAGGCATCAACTTGAACTTTGCTCCGGTGGCTGATCTTTCGCTTGATCCGGCCAGTTTCATCTACAGCCGGACCCTGCAAGCAGGAGCTGAGGAAACCGGGCCGGCAATCGCGGCCTTTATCAAGCTCTACCGGCAGCTGGGAGTCGCCTCCTGCGCCAAGCATTTTCCTGGCTACGGGGATGCCGGCGACACCCACCAGGCTCCGGCTAAAGACCTTAGAAGCCTTAAAGAAGCCCAGCTGGATCTTTTACCTTTTAAAGCTGCGATCGCGGCGGGCGTGCCGACTATCATGGTGGCTCACTTGGAAGTTGCCTGCTATAGCCCTGGCCCTGCTTCCCTCTCCCCGGAAATCTACCGCCTGCTCAAGGAGGACCTTCATTATTTCGGCGTGGCCATCACCGACGACTTAGCTATGGCGGCGGCGCGAGAGAGCAGCTGCCCGGAACTTTTGGCCCTAAAGGCCGGAGCCGACCTCCTTTTAGGCGGCAAATTGGAAAACTTGCCAATTTTGGAAGCAGCCGCAGAGAGCGGTGAATTGCCAAAAGAGCGGATCAAAGACGCCCTGGTCCGGGTCCAGACCCTGCAGGACGATTATTCCCTTTAAGCTTTTAAAAAGCTCTATAACATTTCAGAATTAACCAGCAATTAACGACAAAAAAGGCAGATCCGGAGATCTGCCTTTTTATCTTGCAATTTATTGTCTATTTATTACTTTGTTTCTTTGTTACTTTGCTTAAGTCTTAGAGAAAGTAGCAAACCTGATCTCTTTCAAGATCTGGTAGCCAACATCCTTGACCTTGTCTTCACCAAAGCTGCGCTGGTTGAGAAGCAGGATAATCCCGTTCTTGTTGTCAGCTGTCAGCTGGAAGTAAGCAGCATAGTGGGCGCTGCCAATTGCCCCGTAGGCCAGCTTGACCTTTTCCCCCTTCTTGAGGTAAACCCCGCCGCTATATTGGTTGATCTTGCTCTTGGGGTGGGTCAGCTTGTGAAAGGCGCTCGGCGACAGGAACTGCCCTGTCCCCAAAGCTTCTTGGATAAGATAGTAGTCGCTGGCTGTCGTCAGCATGTTCCCGGCCCCAACCAGCTGAGACAACCGTGTCTTTTCCAAAGTTGCCGCCTGCTGGTAGTTCTTGCCATGCTTATAGGTGTAAGATACAGCCAGCATCTTATTCTTAGGCAGCTGGCTACTTACATAAGTTGACTTGAGGCCCAGCCGCTGGACCACCCGCTTCTTAAAGTTCCAGGCATATGACTTATGGCTCACCTTCTTGATGATGCCTGCCAGCAAAACATAATTGACGTCGCTGTAGTGGTAGCTCCCCACCTTGTCCTGCGGCAATTGGTTGGCCCGGTTCACAATCCAGTTTACTGCCTGGTCTTCACTGTAGTTGATATGGCGGTCGGCTTCGACTTCCGGAATCTGCAAGCCTGAAGTGTGGGAAAGCAAGTTGCCCACGCTGATTCTCTTGGCATTCCGCAAGGCCGGGTACCAGCGAGAGATCTTCGTGTTTTGACTAAAAGCACTTGAGCTCCCCTTCTTTTCTTCCATCAGCTGCATGATCATGGCCCCGGTAACTTCCTTTTGCATGGAAGCGGCCGGGTAGACGACCCGGCTGGCCCCGTTCTTGACCTTCTGCTTAGCATTAGCCAAGCCATAGTTAACAACCTGGACATGCCCGTTTTGCACTATAGCCACGCTGCCGGTCACATGCTTCTTCTTAAAAAGCTTCTCGACAAAAACATGCATATCGGCCGCCGTTACCAGATCAGGGGCAGTTTTTTCTGGCCAAAACGCCAAAGCGGCCACTAAGACAAGCAGGGCAACGATTAATTTCTTACCTTTTTTGAACAAGTCTGCTTTTCCCTCCTAGAATAAATATGAACATTATAAGCCCTTTTCCAGGGAAAAGGGAAAAGTTATTATACTTTTAAAAAATTAAAAAAATACACACTAATTCAAACTGAAGGTTCCCGGCTGGATCTTCTGCAAGAGGCCGAAGGCCAGGCCCTTGAGCTGCTGTTCAGTCTGGCTGCGCTCATTGACAAACATGATGATCCCGTTTCTGTTGTCCGCCGTCAGCTGGACGTAATTCCCGTAGTGCTCATCCCCAATCGCGCCAAAGGCAGACTTGACCTTGCCGTCCCGCTTCATGTACATGCCGCCGCTATAGGTGGTCTTTCTGGCCTTGAGGTGGGTCAGGTAATTGAAGTCGCTTTGGTTCAAAATTGCCCCGTTCTGCAAGGCCAGCATGATCTCATAATATTCAATTGGCGTGGTGCACATATTGCCGGCACCTGGGATCTGGGAAGCCACGGACTTAGGCAGAGAAACCGGTCTTTGGTACTTTCTCTGCCAAAGGTAGGCATAAGAGACCGCCTGGCTCCGGGTCCAAGGGATGTCGTGTCTGAGGCTGGTGTGGGCTAAACCCAGCGGCTGAACGATCCGGTGCTTGAAGTTGTAGGCGTAGGAGTGGCCGGTCAATTTGCAGATAATGCCCGCCAGCAAGATGTAGTTGGCATTGTTGTAGTTAAAACTGCCCGTCTGATACTGCCAGCTGCCATTGATCTTCTGGCTCACCCAGTTGATGGCCTTGTTTTCTGACAGATTCTTGCGCCGGTTGCTTTCTAAGCCTGGCGTCCAGTAGCCGCTGGTGTGGGTCAAAAGGTTGCCAACCGTCACATAGCGGGCATTCTTCAGCTTGGGATACCAGCGGGAAATCTTGGTGTACTGGCTGAATTGCTGCTTGGTATGATTCTTTTCGTTCATGATCTGCACTAGCATGGCCCCGGTTACCACCTTTTGCAGGGAAGCGGCTGGATAGGTCACGTTATAAGAACCGTTCTTCATCCACCGTCCAAACCAGGCATAGCCGTAGTTGACGGTCTTGACGCTGCCGTTTTGGACTAAAAGAACTGACCCGGCCAGGTGGTTGTCCCTCATTACCCGGTTGACGTCGCTCTTGGTCGCTTCCGCCTGGACCGTAGCTGGCGCCAAAGCTGGAAGCAGGAGGCTGGCAGCTAAAGCCAGCTTGCCGGCAGTTTTCGCGGATTTTTTCAAAAAGAAATCTTTAAAATTCAATTTGCTCTTCTCTTTCTCATCATAAGCATAACCACGAATTATGTTAGCCCTAATGTTTATTAAAAACAAGGGAAGCTGTGTTACGTTTTAATTACAGGATTTTTCCGCAAAAAAAGACCACCGGAATCAACCGATGGTCATTTAGAAGTGGTCAAGCTTACTTAACGGCATCCTTCAGGGCCTTGCCTGGCTTGAAGGCTGGAACCTTGCTTGCAGGGATTTCGATTTCAGCGCCAGTTTGAGGGTTGCGGCCCTTCCGAGCAGCGCGTTCACGAACTTCAAAAGTCCCAAAGCCGATCAATTGTACCTTTTCGCCCTTAGCAAGTGCTTCTTCGATTGATGCAAACAAAGCGTCAACGATTTGAGCAGATTCCTTCTTGCTGAATTCAGTCTTTTCACTTACAACTGAGACAAGTTCAGTCTTGTTCATCTTGTTTCCTCATCTTTCTATTAAAAGGCTCAGCAATATGCCGAAGCTTAGTCATATGCTTAATTATAGCAAAACTTTGCCGCTGCAACAGCCTTTCTGTGAAATAGATGAGGGGAAATACTAAAATTACAAAAACGTTTTAGCAGAATCCACCTATTTCACTGGCACGCAGTGCTTGTCGTTGATCGCCTTGACTTTATCCACCCGCCGGCGGTACTTTTCTTCCATCAAAGGATCCGTGTTCAGCCAGGTCTTGACGATTTCGCCGGCCATCATGTCCCCGATAATCTTGGCGCCTAAGCAAAGGACGTTGGAGTCTGTGTGCTGGCGGGCAAGCTTGGCACAGAAAGGATCTTGGCAGACCGCGGCGTAAATGCCGTTAATCTTGTTGGCGATCAAGGCGCTGCCGTAGCCAACCCCGTCAACGAAAATGCCCCGGTCACATTCGCCCTTGGCCACAGCCAGACTGGCTGGGTAGACAAAGTCTGACAGGTCGCAGGATTCTTCATTGCCGGCCCCGAAGTCAACGACTTCATAGCCTTCTTCTTCCAGGTAGGCCTTGATTTCGTTCTTCAAGCGGGTACCCGCGTGGTCGTTTGCCATTGCAATCTTCATGTTTATGCCTTCTTCTATTTCAATTTTTTAAAAAGCTTCTTTCGCCTCTATTCTACCATTTCCAAAGAAAGGGAAAAGTTATGAGCAAATTTTAGCCTTTCTTAAATAAGTTCATGTACTTTGGTCAACTTCTTGCCATACTTGCTTCTAATTATCCAGATAGAATTTCTTGTAATATCAAGGAAAGTATTTTATGGCAAGGAGGGACTACCATGTCTGCCAGAAAAGTTATCACGAGTGTACTCGCCGTTGGAACAACCATTGCTATTGCCATCGACGGCTATCTCTTATTTTTAAAAGCTGACCAAGCCAGCTCGACTTCATCTACAGCTTCATCCAGCACAAGCACTGCAGCTTCCAGTTCTGCTTCATCTTCAAGCTCATCTGCAAGTTCATCCACGTCCAGCGGGTTAAAAGACGGGACTTACAGCGGCAAATCCGTCAGCACCCAGTGGGGCGATGTCCAAGTCCAGATCAAGGTCAGCGGGGGAAAAATCACCACGGTTAATGTCTTAAAGTACCCTTCAGACAACGACCACTCCCAGCAGATCAACGACCAGGCCCTGCCTGTCTATAAAAAAGAGGTCATCGAGGCCCAGAGTGCCGACATCCAGCAGGTTTCCGGGGCCACCGTCACTTACGAGGGCTTCACCCAGTCCCTGCAAAACGCCATCACCCAGGCTAAAGAAAGCTAGTGGCCACTATGACTGTAACCTGCCTTAACCAGACAGTGGAAGCCATGACCATTCCTTTCACTGTTTCTGTTGCTGTTCAAGGAGAGGCATCCCCGAACTTGACCCAGGCTTTTACAGACGCCTGTAGAAAAATTTATACAGAATTAAAAAGAATCGAATCTGATTTCTCCGCCTTTTTGCCAGACTCCTTAGTCAGCCGCTTTGCTGAAGGCGATGAGAGCATCCTTTTAGCCAATGCTGAATTTCAAGAAGTGTACGCGGCCTCCCTTTTGGCCAAAGAAGAAACAGCCGGTGCCTTTGATCCCTACTTTGCCGGCAAATTCGACCCGACCGGCCTGGTCAAGGGCTGGGCAGTGAAAAAAATCTTTGCCTCCTGTCTCATGCCCCTAGCTGCTTTTCCCGAAGTCACCGGCCTCTGCATCAACGGCGGCGGGGACCTGCAGGCCTGGACCAGGGGCGACTTCCGCTGGAAGACCGGCATTGAGAACCCGGCCCAGCCCCGCCTGCTCTTGGCTATCTATGATTTAGCCAGCCAGGCCTTGGCAAGTTCCGGCTACACCTACCGCGGCCAGCATGTGACTTTAACTGGCCCCGCTGACCTCAGCCAGGTCACGGTTTTAGCCCCAGACTTAACTTTTGCTGACATCTGGGCAACAGCCGGCCTGGCCATGGGAGAAACAGCCTTTAAGGAGCAGATTGCCCAAAGAAGACTCAGCGGCTTATATGCCAGAAAAGACGGCCAGCTGGCCTTGTTTACAGAAGGAGACCTGCAATATGTTCAAAAAGCATGACTACACCCTGGGCGTCTTATGGGCGGCGGCGATTTTTATCCTCCCCCTGCCCTTCATCCAGACCCTGGAAGCCGGCCTGCCGGCCATCTACTATCCGCAAAAGCTGCCCATCATAGCCGGAACCATCGCCTATGTCTGGCTGCTCTTAGCCATTTATCTTAGTACCCGCCCGCGCTGGCTTGACCGCTTGATCGGCCTGCCAAAGGTCTACATGATCCACGGCATCATGAGCCTGGGCGCCATCCTTTTAGCCTGGCTGCACATGCAAGGGTCACCTTCAGCAGGCCTCATCAAGCAGACCGGCAATATCGCCTTTTACCTCTTCTTGGGCCTGGCGGTTTACTCCATGGTCTTCATGGCCGGCTGGCTGACCAAGCGGGTCCCATTTTTGGCAAAAAGCAAGCAGGTCCTGGAGGAAAAAATCTTCAAGCACGAGCTGTCCATTTGGCTGCACCGGTTAAACCTGCTGGTCGTCTTGCTGGTCTTTATCCACATCCAGCTGATCCCTTACATCCGGGCCATCACCCCCTTTATGGCCTGGATCTGGCTTGCCACGGTCTTCGTTTTTGCCAGCTACTTCATCAGCCTGGCCAAAAGCCGGGGGAAGAGCAACGCGGAACTTCTGTCCAGCCGCTTGATCGCTGACAATGTCCTGGAATTGACTTTAACGACTGACCAGAATTTGTCAGACTTTGAGGCAGGCGACTTCGTCTTCCTTTCCTTCCCAGAAGAAAAAGGCCTGGAAGAACCCCACCCCTTCTCCTTCGTCAACCTCCCCCAAGAAGAAAAGCAGGTCGTTTTGGCCATCAGAGGTGACGGGGACTTCACTAGACAATTGCAAGAGCTCAAGGCGCCGGTCAAAGCCCGCCTCAGCCCCGGCTTTGGCCGCTACCAGGAAGCAATTGACGAAGCCAAGCCCAACCAGCTCTTGCTGATCGCCGGCGGGATCGGGGTTGTCCCCCTCCTGTCGGTAATTGACGGCAATCCTGACTTGCCTACTAAAGTTTTTTACAACGCCTACACCAAGGAATCCTTGATCTATGAGGAAAAATTCTACTACTGGAACAGCCGGGACAATTTCCAGAGCCACTGCCAGGTGGGCCGGTTTAAAGATGAGGAAATTTTGGCTTCCCTGCCTGAAGACTTTTCCGGTCTCCAGGTTTTGATCGGGGGTCCCCAGGTCATGGCTGACCACTGGCTCAAGCTCTTAAAAGAAAAAGGCCTGCCAGCCGGTCAGATCTATTATGAAGAATTTGACTGGTAAAAAATAATCCAAACAAAAAGTGAGACCCAGCGGTCCAATGTCATTAAGTTAAGGGATTGACATTGACCGTAGAGTGGTTCTAAATAAAAACTTGTTCAATATCACACCATTTGGTATGATCCTTGAACAAGTTT
>SKEH01001001.1_pt1 | contig 13784 bp, 16 predicted proteins | sample 4826571 | NCBI WGS metagenome assembly SKEH01 (sample SAMN11008814, study PRJNA524170) | human gut metagenome | biome: Human fecal sample; material: Feces; isolation source: fecal sample from pouch patient p29 | host: Homo sapiens | place: Israel: Tel-Aviv | collected 2016-09-14 | reverse complement strand
CCTTTTCAAGTGCATGACCAGTCACGGCAAGCTGTGCGCTGGTCTTGCGAAATCCCTCAATACGGGATGCGTGACCGTTCAGCTCGCGCAGTGATTTTTGTGTTTCCCGGATATCCCCCGACAGCGATTTGCTCGCTGTGCGGATGGATTTAAACGGGCGGGATGCCTGGTCAACAGCCCTGAGCAATACCTGTAATTTTACATTGTTACTCATTCGTGTTTCCGCTTCGCCGGAGCGCCTTTTCGCGCCATGTGATGAGTTCGGTCAGGCTCATGGGATACAGTTCTGATGGCGGCCAGTGAAATATCACTGCCACATCCGCCATCAGGTCATCGACCGACAGATTTTTCGGAAACGTCACTGCACCGAGTTCGGCGACAAAAAACCGACCACCTTACCGGCCAGCGCCACAAGGTCAGGCAGTTCCAGTGCGGCGACTTCCTGCTCGGTCAGCATCGGTGCCGTCATGCGCGGCAGCACCTTAATCAGTGCATCGACTTCGGAGTTCGCGACCGCAGCCAGACTGACACCGCGCAGCGTCCCGGCACTGGGTTTCATCAGCGTGACCTGTTCGATGACCTGCTCTCCACGCTTGACCGGATTGTCCAGGGTAATCACATTTTCTTTGTTCATGGTTTTCTCACTTCTGAATCGGGGTTAACCGGTCAGCCTGGCTGACCGGATGAAAATCACAGGCCGATATTGCGGCGGTGTTGCTCCAGCCGGTCGACGCCGTTCACCTTCTCAATCATGTTGATGGTGTCGATTTCGACCAGTTCCTTACCGTCCATCGTCAGCCGGAAATAGGTGCAGACCACAGAGATTTTCGACTCGGTATCTTCTCCCTGTTTCCCCTCGCCGGTGTCGATTTCTTTCTGACGTCCACGCATGACCACTTCGACGGCCACCGTTTCGCCGGTATCGTCGCGCTGGTAAGAACCGGCAAAACGAATCGGCACTGCATCCACGCCGGTTGCGGCGTAAAACTCCCAGATAACCGAATCCGGGAAGCCCCCGAGTGACCACTCCATTGACAGTGCATCGTCATCAAGGCCGAGGTCTACCGGTGCGCTGCCGTTCATCCCCGCACCGCGATAGTTTTCGAGCTTACGGGTCAGTTTTGGCAGCGTGACGGACTTTGCAACGCCCTGATAGCTGTAGCCGTTCAGAAAGACGTTCATTAACTTGAGTTTGCGCGGCATTGCCATCGGTCAGGCTCCTTAATTGCTGTTAACCGAAGTGACCAGATTTGCCAGGTATTTATCGGTAATACGCTGGCGCAGGGTCAGGTTTTCAAGAGGAGGCACCGGTGTATAGTCGTAGTCGATATACAGTTTTCCGGCCTTGAGGGTTTCCGCATCATTGGATTCTTCGCTGAACCAGCAGGTCGCATCCACGATATAGCCGTTTGTTTTCAGCTCTCGGAATTTGGCATTGATGCCGTCAACGATGTCGCGAATCAGCGTTGCGGTGATGGGCTTGTCCACCGCCCACATGTGCGCCTCAGCCATCGTATCGGCCAGCACCTGCGCGGTGCGGGTGTAGTTTTCAAAGAGGAACAGCGGGTCATCAGAGCAGGTACGGTTACCCCAGAAGCGGAAACCGTCACGGCGAATCAGCGTTGTGACGCCTGACTCGTTAAGCAGGTCAGCATCAGTGCCGGACTCCTGCAAATCCCAGAATACAGAGGCGCTGATGCCGGTAACACCGTTCACCCCGACATTGGACAGCGTTTTATGCCAGCCCTGCTCCTGGTCGATTTTAGCGCGCAGACCCAGCGCACGGGCGGTGGCATACGCGGTGGCGGTGGTACTGGTGACCGTATCCCATGCGAGGAAATCCGGCCAGATGACCATCAGCTCACGCTGGCTGAAATTCTGGCGGTAGGCTTTCACCTCGGAAATGGTTTTACAGCCCCATGCTCTGATATACCCGAAAGCGCGCAGCTTCTGACAGACTGATGCCAGTGCGACGGCAACCTCTTTGGTGTCCAGTCCCGGCACACCGAGAATGCGCGGTTTAACACCGGTTACCGACTCCGCCGCCAGCAGGGCTTTCAGTCCGGTGTACTGACCGTTTTCGTCGGTGGTGCCGATGATATTGGAAACGGTCTGCGCGAGTTTCGTTTCCTCGTCGTCGCCGCTGCCGTCTTCCACACGCACGACAACGGTGACCGGTTTTGACTGGTCAGCGATAGCCTGCAACGATGCCGCCAGCGTGCCTTTTTTACCGGCCTTTGCAATTGCGCTCTGCACATTGGTAATCAGCACCGGTTTATTGAGGGGGAAGGTTTCCGCATCCGCATCGCTGGCCGTGCAGACCATGCCGACAATGGCGGTGGATACGGTGGAAATGACGCGGGTGCCGTCGTTAATCTCCAGCACCTGCACGCCATGATGATAGTCACTCATCCGTTTAACTCCGTGGTTAATGGGTGCAACTATTTTCTGTTGTGCAGTGCATGAGACGCTATTTGACCTAGCTGGTCAGTGGATGAAACAACAGACAAAGAAAAGGCGGGTAATCCGCCTGCCTGTCATGATTTGCACTCACTCATTTTCCAACTGACAATTTACATAGCCCAAACGCTATCAAATCAGACAGTCTGCTTTGAGCGTAAAGCGGAAATAGCCTGTATTTCTCAGTGATCTGAGGAAAAATAATCAACTGAGAGGATTATTATCAACGATCTGTGGGTACAGTTGCTAAGAATCCCTGTAGGCCTTGTTTATTCCCATAACCCTAACTGGCAGTGGTGACAATGTTAATTTGCTAAATTATATATATTGCCTCACTTTGGATGAATGTAAGATATTCTGACCGTAACTTAATTGAATCCATATGCTCCCCCAATGGCATACATACTGCTGTTCTGGGCTTGTTGTGTCATGAAACAGGTAGAATAGGATGATGAGTGAACAAAATTGAAGGCATCTTCATCGAAGATGCTGTATGCTTTATCAGCTATAAATATTCCTGTTATGGAGAAGGATAAATGAATATTAGTGAATTCATGGAATCTTATGTAAACCATCCAGTAGTGTTTGTTGGTGCAGGGTTTAGCCGGAGATACCTGGTAGGCACTTACTCATGGTCAGAACTTCTAAAAAAGATTGTTTACGAAATGAAAGGGAGTCATGACTTTTATTTTGACTCCGCAGGCAGGAACGCTAATTCTTTAGGTGAAATTGATCTACCAAAAGTAGCTAGCGAAATTGAAACAGAGTTCAATAGATTATTAGAAGCTGATAGGAACGGTAAGTTTAAAAGAATAAATGACAAATACTACGAGTATGCTGCTTCAGGAAACTACTCTGCCAGTCGCATGAAAATATTTATATCTGAACTTGTAGATCTACATCAAATAAATGATGATGATAAGTATGCAACAGAAATGGAATTATTTGCAAAAGCAAGTCGAAATATAGGCTCAGTTATTACAACGAATTATGATAGATTCATTGAGACATTGATTGGGTTTAATCCAATCATTGGGAATGATATTCTGCTAAGTAACCCTTACGGATCTGTATATAAAATACACGGTTGTGTTTCACATCCTGAATCTATTGTGATTTCAGATTCCGATTATGAAAGATTTAAAATCAATAATCACTTAATTAGAGCCCAGCTCATTTCTTTATTCATTCACAATCCTATTATATTTATCGGCTATAGCATAAGCGATGAGAATATCAGAGAGATTCTGAAAACTATTTTTTCTTATATTCCTAAAGATTCCGATTTAGCCGATAAGGTTAGAAAGAATTTTCTGCTTATTGAACGAGACGCAGACAACAACTCCCTTGAAGTGCTTGAACATGATGTGGTTATCGAAAATATTGGTAATATTAAAATCAACAAGATTAAAACCGATAATTTTCAAGGGATTTTCGAGGGGTTAATAAACCTTAAACTTCCAGTATCATCTATGGATATTAGAAAGGTTGAAGGAGTAATGAGAAAAATAAAAGAAGGCGGTACTGTTAAAGTGAAAATAGTTGGTGATTTAGATAACTTAGCTAATGACGAACTAGTCATGGCTGTTGGATCTGTGCAGAAAATAACTTACCATTATCAATCAGCATCCGAAATGGTTATGAATTATTTTGAAATCATGGACTCCAAAAATGATGCGCTAATCATGCTATTAAATAAAATAAAAGTAACCCGAACACAGTATTTTACAGCGCATGGATTTTCCACAATATGTAATGAAATACAAAATATTGAGCAACTTAAAAAGAATCAGGAAACAAATCTTACCACCTATTTTAATTCTATTGATGAATCTGAAAGAATTAACTGCGACACAGTGGATGAAATCATTTCCCTCGGATTCAAACCGTACAAACTCGTTCGAGTTATTTTTTACAACACATATGTAAACAATATTGACCTTGATAATATCGAAGGATATTTGAGGGAAGGAGTTACCCTTGAAATATCATCCTCAGATTATAAAAGACTTGTTAGCTTATATGATTTTAAACGGTACTCGTCACAATAATACTGACTATCTTTGTAGAGCCCTCTATAGAGGGCTATAAAATGAATTCTTTAATACAAACACATCAATAAACAAACAATAAATTCTATTTTTAAAATTACAAAAACATAGTTGAAACTGTAACCATCTGCATATATACACAAATTACAATATGAAAATATTGTGCCACCTGTGAGTCAAGATTCAATCCGATACATAATGATTTACTCTCTAATAATTAGTACAACATGGTCCACTTCTTGCTCGTAGCGGACTACCTCACTGGACAGAAGGTCCGCTCTGAGCGAGGAGCGGAGGTTAGGGGAAGAGTGGTCTGGAAAAATGTAGTGATATTCGGCGCAGATATTTAGGCTGAGCACGAGGATTTTACTTTCTATATGATTGACTATTATAAAAACTGCTCTCAGAATTTGATAGTATTTGATATGATACGATCTTCTTTACTTATACGCTTATTAATAGGGTTAATATATAATGACTAAGCAACAAAAAACCAGGAAAGTTCGGATAACAAAAGCTGAAAAAGAACGACGTGCAGAGTTTGATAAAAAGGAAATGAATATACGTGAGTATTTTTCAAATTTAAATAAACATGTGAACGATATTCGTAGTAAAGAACGAGATTTTCATGGCATTATCAGAGAACTGAATTACTTTCAAAAAAATATTGAATTTGAATACGAGAAAACGAGGGATATATCCCATCCAAGAGACTTAGGCAATGCTCGAGAAAATATACTAAAAAACTTCTTGAAATTAAGCGGTTTATTCCCAGGGCGTTATGCTGTATCTTCAAGAAGCGTAAGAGTTGCTGCTGCTACAGGACATCTTAGCAACGAGATTGACATCGCATTATATGATGCAGATGATGGATATGTGCTAATGCAGCGTAACGAAATATATGATGTTTACCCTTCTGAAAATGTATATGGAGTTATTCAAGTAAAATCAAACCTTACCAGGAAAGAATTAAGCAGCGCCATAAAAAACATTGCATCATATAAAAAACTACAAAGAAAAAAGAATGACCATGGATTTTATATAAATAACAAATCACTCGCAGGGTTTGGAGTTGTTTTTGCTTATGAAACAGAAATGCACTGGGATGATATAGTATCTGCTCTTAAGGAAGAAATCCAGAGTAATGAAACAAAATTACTACCAAATGCAGTTTTCATATTAAATAAAGGCTATTTTTTATTTGGTAACAACAATGAATATCTGAGTCATAATTCAGATAGGATGATTAATGCAACTGACATGATTGTACATGGCTTTCCTGATCGTGATGGTTGTTCCTTAGTTAACTTCCACAATTTAATGATTACATTGTTGAATAATACTCAAAAAGGGAATGTAAATATAAGTGATTATTATAGACTACCTTTAACTGCTGGAGATTATTCTTACGAATTTAATTTTGGCATGTTTAATGAGTTAATTAACTGTAAAGCACACGGTCCATATCATCGTTTATTCAAAGAGAAAGCTTTAAATACATTAGTAAATTATTGTGTTAGCAATGAACAGATTAATATGGTTAAGTTAATCGACTTGGCTTCAGGTCAAACTCCAAATAATGAGGAAGCATACCAAAGACAACCATTGATGGTGACATTATATAACCCAGAGGATTTACCACTACCTGAATTAATGTTTAGGGAGGTTCCGATAGAATCCGATGATAAAGAAGATATGACACCAACGATCGCATATGAACATATAACTTGTCAGGGTTATAGCATAATAATTCCATATTATTACTTGGTGAAAGAAGATATGTTGGTGCCATGTCCAAAATGCAAGAAAGATATGGCTAGTGACAAATAGCTCTCAGCTATGGCTGATTGTATAATGATCAGCCATAGTTAATTTTTATGTGTGGCTTACACTCTATTAGATTAGGCAGTAAAATTTACTCATCTGTATATTGCATTGAAAACAATGCTTTGCTACCCCCACAACAAAATCAATATAAATCAATTAGTTAATTGATTTTACACCAAACTCCATAAACATATTATAAACTTCCGCAGCTGGCACAGAGCGGACTGTCAGATTAGGATTTACTCTGTGCCATAGATATGTAAGCTCATACAACTTATTACGGCATTTCCGGCCATTCAGGATTTGCAGGATCCACACGACTGACCAGAACGCTGTAGCGTTCCCATGCTTCCAGTCGGCTGCGCTCCTCATCTGTTGCCATATTCAGCCTGACAGCGCGCTCCAGCGGCAAAATCACGGATTCAGCATCTGCAAGAAGTCTGGCTTTCCGAATTTCTGCCTGCTGTTGTAATTCCTCTGCCGTATAAATGCGTTTAATCACTTTGCCGTCCTTAAACATCCAGTTCCCTGAAATGTCCGCCCGTCGGTTAGCAGTAATATCCGGCACTTCAACAACACTTAATCCATCCGGTCTGATAGCTGTCACATCCTTTTCTACATAGCGGATAATATTATCTTTGTCGTACGCTATTTTTATCGTGTCATCAGCAAAATACTTTTGTTCTTCGTACCAGTTCTTACCATCTTCTGTAAAAAACCAGACAACATCAAAGTCCTTTGTCAATTGATATTGTTCAACCGTTTTTGGATTACCTGCCGTTATATTTATCAAATGCTGCATAAATTATACCTGCGCCACGTTATACCATGTCCCGTTAATGTATTTCTGCACCGGTCTGTAATATACGCCACCAATGTTATCGGCAGAGTTTGAGCCGGTATCCTGAACAATAATGCCGGTATATACACACCCTGACGGTACCTGATGTGTCCATGTCATGCCATTGTTCGCAGGTTTGTATGTGGCGGCACCACCAAGCCGGATATCCCGGACATAGCGGGAGTCAAAGTTACCGTAATCTGTGGGATTAACACGCCCCGTAATATTTATGGTTTTATTACTTTGAATGCTACCGGAGACAAAGCGCATAACATGAACGTTATTAGCATAAACATCCAGATTACCGTCGCCATTTTGTTTAAAGCCTGTGTCATTATCACCCAAAACAATCGAGTTACCGCCAAGAGCACTGGATGTACCGATGCCCAGTGCACCATTCAATTGACCTCCAGATAATGATAACGCCCCAACATCAGCAGCAGTCGGTTTAATGTGCGAACTGTAAATTACATATACAGTTCCATCTGTCAGGCCTGTTGGTTTATTCGCTGTATAAGTTGGTGATGTATGAATCGTTACGCTGGCATTACTGGTATAATCCCACTGAATATTAACACCTGTGGCGTAATTACCTATTTCAACATAAACATCATAGGTATCACCGGATGTATTCACCCATGCAAAATTAGTAAATCCAACCGATGTCCGTCGCCATAACGCACCAGTAAGACCTTTTGGATTTCCATTCCCCGCACGAAGAACAAGTTCAGATATACCAGCCTGCATAGGGGAGTTAACATTATATCCGGCACCACCAATCAGACTTATGTAAACCACGGAACTGGCCTGTGGCATGGTTACAGTTGCCAGCCTGAACCATCCTGTACCACCACTAAAAGACATGGTTGTTGAATTTGTTGCTCCAATATTGCGCAGGAATAATCTTTTATCAGGAATATCCGCGCCATTTTGATCTTTCTGAAGACGTTTTTCAGCATTGTCATAGGCAGCCTTCACTGCTTTTGGCGTTGCCGCGAGGGTTTCAGAATCACTGTTTGCAGCGCTACTGAGCTGGACAAGACCTTTTCGCGCTGTGGTGGCGTCCTGTGCGGTATATTTACCGTTAGCGAGGTCATATGCTGTCTTAACCGCCTTTGGCGTTGCCGCAAGCGTTTCAGAATCACTGTTGGTTGCGCTACTGAGCTGGACAAGGCCTTTTCTCGCTGTGGTGGCGTCCTGTGCAGTATATTTCCCGTTAGCAAGGTCATACGCGACCTTTACCGCCTTTGGCGTTGCGGCCAGCGTTTCAGAATCGCTGTTGGTGGCGCTACTGAGCTGAACAAGGCCTTTTCGCGCTGTGGTGGCGTCCTGTGCGGTATATTTCCCGTTAGCAAGGTCATATGCTGCTTTTACCGCTTTTGGTGTTGCAGCGAGCGTTTCAGACGTGCTGTTGGTGGCACTACTGAGCTGGACAAGGCCTTTTCGTGCTGTGGTGGCGTCCTGTGCGGTATATTTCCCGTTAGCAAGATCATAGGCGGCCTTTACCGCCTTTGGCGTTGCAGCCAGTGTTTCAGACGTGCTGTTGGTCGCACTGCTTAACTGAGTAAAACCTTTTGCGGTCAGCGAGGCGTCCGGGTGACGTCGTGACTGTTCATGTTCTGCAATTTTGTCATCAACGTAATCCTGCGTCGCCATCACCGTTGTGGTGTCAATGGTCAGCGCCACTGAGGTCACACTGCTGACGATGATGACCATACGGCAGGTCTGCGAACGCCCTGAGCCTTCGGCAAGAGCTGGCTTATAACTTTCGGCCATGTTCGCCACAGCAATTAACGTTCCCGCATCATCGTACAGGCCAAGCTCACGCATCCAGAAACCGCCCACCTCCGGCGGAATAACCAGCTCTGCGATAATATAATTACTGTTTCGTTTGTCCTGGCTGATTTTGTTCAGCGCATGTCGCCAGACTTCGTGGATAAGCCCGGTCTGTCCGGCATCCGGGACAGGCAATTTACCACCGCCATCCCCGACGGCCATCGTGGTAATGTTGACCTTCCGCCCTCCCGGTGCGGTTGCCGCTGCCAGCTTTGCTGCACCGGCAGTGGTGATAACGGTTCTGAATTTTGTGCTCATTATTCCTCACTTATCCGGGGTAAACCGTAATTACATCGCCGTCGTAAGCCACACCACCGGCGAACAGGTAGCCGGGAATGTCCCGGGTAATGTTCAGGCCAATAAGGTGGCGGCTTGCAGGTTTGGCATCAGCAATCAGCCGTTCCATTTCCTGATACATTGCCTCTGTGATGCCGCTTTCCAGTACACCAATATCAAGCCGGAAGGTGCCGGGCGGGTCACTGTTTTCCCACCACTCCGTCACGTTGATGAGATAGCCGAGCGGCTCCACCACACGCCGGATTGCACCTATTGTGCCTTTATGACAGTGGATGAAATACGCATCGCGGATAACGGCGCGTTTTGTCGCTTCCGGCCACTTTTCATCCCACCTGTCGACCGAAAACGCCCACGCCAGCCACGGCAGCAGATTTGCCGGACAGGTGTCCGGGTTCCACAGCTCACGAATACTGACCGGCGTTTTTTCAATTTCCGCACAGGCTTTTGCGGCGGCGACCTCAAGCGGTGATGAGCCGGTCGGCAGCAGTCGCGAATCACTCATCCGAGCCTCCGGTCACGACGCGGTATTCGGTACAGAAAGACGCCTGCATACTGTTGAGCACGATGTCGGCCAGTGGTGCAGCCAGTTCGACACGCTGCACACCTTCCACATGCAAAGCGGCATAAATGGCAGACAGACGGATGTCGCGCCCCAGCCGGTGCTGTGCCGTGATATACGCTTCCAGCTTTTTCACAGCGGCAGCGCGGATGGGTTCGCTTTCGGGACCAGGGTAAAGGTAAAGCGTGGCGTTTATCTGGTATTCAACGATGGCGGCAGACTGCACGGTCACGCGGTCGGCCACCGGCCTGACGTCCTCGCCATTAAGGGCGTTACGCACCACAGCCAGCAGGTCTTCGGATGCGACGCCGTTATTTTCACGTGACAGCACAGAGATAGTGACGCAGGCCGGAGACGGACTGGTGACAGAGATATCCGCGACACGCCCGTCGGCACTGCGACCATGATACTGATAGGCTCCCACCGACCCGGCGACGCTTAAGCCTTCAAACGCCTGCTGAATACGCAGCCGATAATCGGTGTCAGATTCCATTACTGCCGGTGTCGGCGGGATGGTTGAATCATCTGCCGGGGTGATAATCAGGCGTGTGGTGTTGTAATTGGCACCAATCACATCAAGGTCATTACCGGCTGCACAGGCCAGCATCACCGCCCGTGCAGCCTCATTCACACGCTGACGCCAGATAAGCTCACGATAAGCATTTTCCTCCAGCAGTTTGACGAGAGGCTCAGATTCCAGTGTCAGGGTACGGGCGACCGCCTCCTGCTGGTCTTCCGGGTAAAGGGAAATCAGTGTCGCCTTGCGTTCGGTAAGAATGGTTTCAAAGTCCAGCTCCTCGACCACATCCGGTGCGGGTAGCTGGTTCAGGTCGATAATCGGCATGGTTTCAACTCACAGGGATGGTTAACGAAAGTGGCTGGCTGGTGTCGTTGTGCTGGCCGGTTAACGTGACCGTCATTCGCCCGTCAAAACTGCGCGCCGTGGTGACGGATGACAGGGTGACGCGGGGTTCCCATTTCAGCACTGCCATGTAACAGGCGACTTTAATCTGCAACTCAAGCGCCGGGGTCTGCGGCTGGTCAATCATTGACGCCAGCAACGAGCCGTAATCACGACGCATCACCCGTGAGCCGACCGGTGTGCGCAGGATATCGCCGATACTCTGGCTGATATGCTCAAGGTCAGTGACAGTCAGGCCATCACTGCGATTCATTCCGAGATAACGCGCTGTCATAGAGGTCCCCCTGTTGTGCCGCCACTGTCGCCGGGGTGTTTATGGGTATGCAGTACCTTACCGTTTGATGAGAGTTCACCGCCGGTGTGTTCAATGTTACCGCGCATCGTCCCGCCCTTCTGCACTTCCAGCGTGCCGGTAATCAGCCTGTTGGTGCAGACCACCTCCGGTGTGTCCAGGGTGACGCGGGTTGATGCTTTCACCGTGACCACCGGCACCGTGGCAGTAACAGAATCAGAAGCCGTCACGCTGGCCGTTTTAATTCCGCTTACCGTGAGTGCACTGGTTTCGGGTTCATACTCAATCACCGCCCCGTCAGGGAAACGGATATGCAGGGCATCCGCCGACGCAGACGGCGCGGGGTTATCGCCGGAATAAATCCCCGGCAGAACAAACGCCGTGTCAAGTTCACCGCCCACGGCCAGAATCAGCACCTGCTCCCCCACGGAAGGTGCCCACCATGTGCGCGAACGCCCGGCACGACAGGTCAGCCACTGAAGCCAGTCGGTGCACATGCCACCGGTCTGCACACGGCAGCGACCGGCTTTAAGGTTGGTTTCGACGACAAGGCCGGTGCGAATCATGTTGCGCAGTGCGCGCGCGAGTTCCTGGATATTTGCGAGAGTGTTCATAACGGGAAGGATGCCGCCGGGTCATACCGGCGGCAATGTAACGATGAGGTGTCGGGAATGGCACAACTAACGGTCGAGGTGAGCCAGGATAATCTCTTCAATCATCTGCACATCCTCACCGGTAAAGCCGAGCAGAGGACGCGCCGGATAATCAATTTTCTTACCGTCTTTCCGGTTTTCTTCCGACAGACCAAACTGATGCACACTGGCGATTTTCGGTGACTTCCCGCCGTAAAACTCCATTGATGCCTGTTCAGGGCTGGCGCGGATATGCAAAAAACGACTGGTGATAAGTTTCGCAAACATTTTTCGCTTAACACGACCGGTCTTTTTTCTGGCGCTCTGCTGCTGGCGTGGCGCGTAGGGTGTGCCGTCCGGGGCTTTCTGTGCCATCACCCGACGCTGCTGACTCTGCCGCAGACGTTTCGCCAGTTCGGCACTCAGTCGCCGACGCCCTGACGGTGACAGCGACTCAATCAGTCCGGTCAGCCGGTCTTCAAAACGCTTAAACTCATTCATCCCACTTGCTCACCAGTTCGCCATTGATATAAAGCTCCATCGGGCGGGTGACCGGCTCCGGCGGCGTGGGTTCCGGGATATTCTTCACATGCAGCGCGCCGTCCACCTCACTGACCAGCGTGCGCTCGGTCAGCATCAGGCTGATGCTGATATCAAAGCTGCTGTCATTGTTGATGTCTGCATAAAACGTGAAGCCCTTTTTCTGGCCTTCGTCAGTGGTCATGATGTCGGGCTGATTTTCCCGCAGCCACGCCAGCACCGGCACGATGAGCAGGTCAAAATCACCGGTAAAGTCGGTCACAATGACATTGAGCGTGTAACGCTTTTCAAATGACAGCGACGTCGCCAGTGTGGAGGCAATACTCCCGTTATCCACGAATATCCGCAGCATCTCGGGACTGGTTTTCAGCACCGTGACGGCATCAGTCAGCGCCCTGCGCAGGCTGTCGGGTTTGAGCATCGTTTTCGTCCTGACAGTGTTTAATCATTTTTACCTGGCTGGCACAGCGTGCCAGCGCGTTCTCAAGCTGCCGGATATCGGCACTTAAATCACCGTTCGTCTCCGGGTCACTGCCCGGCATCGGGCAAAGGCTCACTTTCGGGCAGGCGTTGTGGACAATCACTGGCGTCAGTGCAGGCCGGGCGCTGGTGCAACCGGCGCACAGCATCAGGCAGGTCAGCGCCGTACCAGCGGCGAAAATCTTCGTTTTCATTCAGTAACCTCGTGATGGTTTTCTCGCGCTGTGCTTCACGCTTCGCGGCGTTTTCCAGTTCCTGACGCAGTGCAACCTGCGCCAGCTCGTTTTTATCTGCCCTGGTGAGCGCAACATGAAACTGTTTTTTCAGCATGGTGATGGTCATCTGCTGCCCGCTGGCGACATTGTTTGCCCTGTCCAGCGAGGCGCGCAGGCTGGCGTTTTCATGCTTCGCCAGAAACAGCCCCGCCACCGCCAGTGATAACAACACAACCAGCACAATCATCAGTTTTGACATGGTTCCCGCCCCTCAAAACGCTGACGGCAGGCCGTACGTATCAGCCGGAAGAACAGCGACGCCACGAGGTAAATCAGCGCAGTAAAAATCCACCCGGCAGCGACCAGCGAGATAAACGTCGCCACCATCACTACCAGAGCCACTGACCGCCTGCGCCACGGCACCGGCTGCAAAAACAGCGCCGTGACAATCTTCACGGCCAGCGATTCCGGCGGCAGCTCCCGCCCGTAGCGTTCCAGCACATACTCAGTGGCATACACGCCGACACCACCGGCAACCACACAGATAACCGTCACCAGAATCGCCCAGGCGGCGACAAAATTGACGGCCACGCTCTGCGGGTAAATCAGGGACAGTGCCAGCATCAGCGCCAGCGACACGTTCAGCATCAGTGAAAGGGATAATTTCTTCATGGTATTTACTCCGTTTAAGCCGGTACGCCACCGGCGGTACGCCAGACGGTGACCAGTTTTTCCAGTGAATGCTCACGCTGACCGTAACCGGCACCCGGCAGGGACGCCCAGATATTGCGACAGCGTGAAATGGCGCGCTCAATGCGTCCCGCCCGGATGT
>SKEH01001000.1_pt1 | contig 13793 bp, 10 predicted proteins | sample 4826571 | NCBI WGS metagenome assembly SKEH01 (sample SAMN11008814, study PRJNA524170) | human gut metagenome | biome: Human fecal sample; material: Feces; isolation source: fecal sample from pouch patient p29 | host: Homo sapiens | place: Israel: Tel-Aviv | collected 2016-09-14 | reverse complement strand
GTAATCGGAAGGAAAAATTCTATTCTTTTTGAATTATTTTGCAAATATTTTTTACAGATTTTGAATTTAAAATTTAATTTATAACAAAAAAATACTTCTGTACTTTTCAAGTACAGAAGTATTTTTCATTTGATTCTCAATCGTCTACGCCATTTTCTTGCTTGGGATCCCACCAGTTTATCGACTAAGCGAATTTTCAAACTAAGATAGAAATAAACCAATCCACCCACTCCAGCTGTTAGCAAACAGATGGCTAAAGCAGATAATCGTGACGCTGGATCAAACACGAGATAACTCATCTGCCGCACAATAACAGCGACTATCAGCATCACTAACGTTAAAATCAAAATCAGAACACAACGACGAAAGGCCAGCTGATAGTTCGCATGGACAACTCTGCGTAGTTTCCAGAGACATAAGCCACAGGTTAGGCTTAAACCGATAAACGTAGCAGCGAGAGGTCCATAAACCTCTAATAGTTCAATCAGCGGTACTTGAATAATCGCTTTAAGTAATAAGCCTGCCAGCCAATATTTCACCGCGACTCGGCTATGGGAAATTCCTTGCAACGTCGTCGACAGCATCATAAACAATGCTGAGACTAGCCCCGCCCAACAGGCGGCAACAAGCACACGGCTACCTAAAACATCGGCCGAATAAAAGATCGTATTCAAAGGATAAGCCAGTAAAATCATTCCAAAAACAGCTGGCAACATGATGAAAGCAAACAGCTGGATATTCGTATTTACTAATTTAGCCAGTTCAGGTCGGCGTCTTTGAGTAAAAAGTTCTGTCAGCATTGGCAGACTAGTTAATGCAAGCGATGTTCCTAAAGCAACGACGACCATCGTCAACTTATCTGGATTGGCACTAAATAAAGCGTATAGATCCACCAACTGATCATGACTGTAATTCGTATTAGCATTCATCGTGTGAATGAAGGTCACCTGGTCAATCAATTTATAAAAGGTGATTCCGCCACCAAGTAAAATAAATGGAATCGCCTGTCTAACCGTTTCAAACAATAATTTTTTCGTATCAATCGTTACTTTGTCTAGACTGCGTCCTAGCTGCAAATCACTCTTTTTTCGATCCTTAAACCAATAAAAAAGCAAGACGCCATAAGAGCCGATCATTCCGACAGATGCAGCGAAGGTCGATTGGATCACCGCATTTAAATAATCCCCTTTCCTGACCTTCATAATAATAAAGACACTCAAGAGCATATACAAAACACGCAGCGCCTGTTCAACCAATTGTGAGACGGCAGAAGGACGCATATCCTGTTGACCTTGAAAATAGCCCCGTAAGACACTCATACAGGGAAAGGCAATAACAGCGATGCTCAATGCTTGTATTACTGGAATCAAAGCACGACCCCCACCGGACAAACCAGCCAGCAATGGTGCTGTGAAAAACATCAAGCCACCAAAGAAAATTCCTAAAATTGCCGTAGCCTGCAAGGCCTTGATAAATAAACGCCGACTCGTTCGATACTCTCCCATCGAATTGTACCGAGCAATCTGCTTGGCTATCGCGCCTGGCAATCCGGCTGTAGAGATCATCATGAACAATGCATAAAACGTATAACCCATATTAAATAATCCATTGGCCGCACGGGCATTTTCACCCATCCAGGCATACCATGGAATAATGTAGATCGCTCCTAACAGCCGTGAAAAAATATTTCCCACAGATAGCCAAGCTGATCCTTGGATCATTTTTTCCTGATAAGTCAGATCACTCGGTCGTGTCTCTTTCATGGTCTCCTCCTTCAAAAAATCGCTACCCTTATAGTAAAGCTAAATCGCGCTCCTGACAATCACTCTTTACTTTTTCTCTTACTAAGCTATGCTATAATAGCCTAGACTATATATTGGAGGTCTCAACATGCTGACACTTACCCAAATTCAACAAATACTTGAACAAGAAAATCTTTTAAGAGAGTTCATTACGCCCACACGTTGGACGCTGACTGCTCCTTTTGACAAAAGCTTTAAAAAAATTTCATATGATTCACGTGATGTCGATGCAGAAACCCTTTTTTTCTGTAAAGGGAACAATTTCCAACAACACTTTTTAGAACAAGCTCTAGCAGATGGTCTAACTTGCTACATCGCCGAGCAGCCCTATGAAGTTTCCGCAGAGCTGGCAATCATTGTAACCGATATTCGTAAAGCATTGGCCGTTTTGAGTATGGCCTTCTATGATTACCCGCAAGAAAAATTACATCTGGTAGGAATCACCGGAACAAAGGGTAAAACAACCGTTGCCTACTTCACAAAAAAAATCCTAGACATTACGACGAATAAAAAGACTGCTCTTCTATCTACTTTAAATACTACACTAGATGGTGTAACCTTTTTCAAATCAAAACTTACAACACCTGAATCGTTAGATTTATATCGGATGATGGCTGAAGCTGTGGCCAATGGTATGACGCATCTTGTCATGGAGGTATCTTCCCAAGCGTATAAAGTAGCACGTGTTTATGGTTTAACCTTTGATGTCGGGATTTTTCTAAATATTTCTCCCGATCATATTGGTCCGATCGAGCATCCGACATTTGAAGATTACTTCTATTGTAAGCGGCAATTAGTTGCCAACTCTCGTCAAGTCATCTTGCAGCATGAAATTGATCACTTTGATCTTTTATTGGAATTGGCTGAAAAACAAAATATTTCCGTCATAACATACGGGAATAAGCAAGCAGATTATCACGTACAACCATCCGAACATCCGCTGTCCTTTGAATTAACAGGGCGGGAGGACACCTTTGGATTAAATGGTAACTACTCTATTTTGTTAGCAGGCGATTTTAATAAGGAAAATGCTGCTGCAGCTCTATTAGCCAGTGCTCTCGTCGGTGCAGATCAAGCTGCGGGACATCAAGGATTGGCTGAAGCACTGGTTCCAGGCCGCATGAATCTTTTAATAAAACCAAACGGTGCTCACATTTATGTGGACTACGCTCATAATTATTTAAGTATGAAATCATTGCTCGCTTTTGCTAAAGAACAGCATCCAGATGGTGAACTCCTTGTCATTACCGGTTCAACTGGAAACAAAGCAGAATCGCGCCGCGAAGGCTTGGGCCAAGCAATTGGTGAATATGCCGATGTGGCGATTTTGACCAGTGACGATCCCAACTTTGAAGATCCTAAAAAGATTGCAGACGAAATCAAACAAAGCATTAAAAATGATCATGTACGCGTACAATTTGAAAGTGATCGTAAAAAAGCCATCAAAGAGGCGATTCAGCAGGCTGGGCCAAAGGACGCCATCATTTTAGCAGGAAAAGGGACCGACAAATATATGACGGTTAACGGCGAAGACCTGCCCTATGAAGGTGATTATCATTTAGCAGAGGAATTTATTAAGGACTAACGGCATTGCCCGTTAGTCTATTTTTATGTTCTGACAGATCGCTGTTGCCTCCGCATATACCTCTTCAATCAAAGCTTTAGCTGGCTTCACTTCTGAAAACAGCCCCGCAATTTGTCCAGCCATCACAGCGCCGTTTTCTGTATCGCCGATGTCTGTGGCGCGTTTCAATACTTCTAGAGAAAAAGCTTCATTTGGTTTTTCCTTATCAGTCAAATTATTTTTTAACCCACGGATCGCTCCACCCTTGGTTTCATGAAGCACTACGGTTGCCGTATCATCTGCTTGTAGAATCGCTTGCTGATAATTTTCATGAACTGGACACTCCGCAACTGTCAAAAAGGCCGTCCCCATTTGGACACCCTGTGCTCCTAATGCAAAGGCGGCTGCCATTCCACGACCATCTCCGATCCCGCCAGCGGCAATCACAGGGATAGCTACCGCTTGAACGACTTGTGGAATCAATGCCATGGAAGTCGTTTCACCAATATGTCCGCCTGCCTCCATCCCTTCTGCGATGATACCGTCTACACCCAGCTGCTCCATTTTTTGTGCCAGTTTCACTGAGGGTATCACAGGAAACACTTTGATATCGGCCTGCTTCAAACGCTCCATATAATGCTTAGGTGTTCCTGCTCCAGTGGTCACGATCTTAACCCCTTCTTCAATCAACACCTCAACTTGCTCTGGAATATTGTTCATCTGCAACATCAAATTTACGGCGAACGGTTTCTTTGTTCGTTCTTGGGTCCTACGAATTTGTTCTCGCAATTCTTCGCTGCTTAACCCGCCAGCAGCGATAATCCCAAGTCCTCCAGCTTCTGAGACCGCACTAGCTAATGGGTAGCGAGCAATATGGGCCATTGCTCCCTGAAAAATCGGATACTGAATATCTAATAGTTTAGCGATTGAGTTCATAAATGCACCTCATTCCTTTTTTTCTTATCCTAGCATACTTCAAGTATTCGCTCGTTATTTTGTCCGCACCTAAAAATGCTCCGCATTAACATGCGGAGCATCAAAATTAATTTGCTACAATATTGACTAATTTGTTCGGTACGACAATCACTTTACGAACCGTTTTTCCTTCGATATTGCGTTGGATATGTTCATCTTCCATCGCCATTTTTTCTAATTCATCTTTAGCCATATCAACAGCTACCATTACTTTAGAACGAACCTTGCCGTTAACCTGTAGAATGACTTCGATCTCATTTTCAACCAAGGCTTCTTCATCATAGGTTGGCCAAGCTACGTGAGAAATACCGCCTTCATGTCCTAAGATCGCCCACAGCTCTTCAGCAATATGCGGTGCAATCGGAGCTAGTAATTGTACAAAGCCTTCGACATATTCATATGTTAATGCTTTTGCTTTATAGGCATCATTTACGAAGACCATCAATTGAGAAATTGCGGTGTTTAAATGCAAGTTCTCCATGTCTTCTGTCACTTTTTTAACAGTTTGATTGTAAACCTTTGTCAATGAGCCATCGTTGAAGGTGGTGATATGATCACGCATCTTGCCTTCTTCATCCACAATCAAACGCCACACGCGATCCAAGAATTTACGTGAACCTTCAAGACCGTTTTCACTCCAAGGAATCTGAGCATCCAATGGTCCCATGAACATTTCATACATACGTAATGTATCAGCACCATATTTATCTACGACATCATCTGGATTGACAACATTTTTCAATGATTTACTCATTTTCGCAGGGGCTTCTTCTAATTCTTCGCCTGTTTCAATACTGAACCATTTTCCATCACGTTTTTCAACCATGTTCGTTGGTACTAGAGCACCGCGGCTGTCACGGAAGCTTTGACCTAAGATCATGCCTTGATTGTATAATTTTTGGAATGGTTCATTCGTTGGCACAACGCCGATATCGTATAAGAATTTATGCCAAAAACGAACATACAACAAATGCAATACGGCATGCTCAGCGCCACCAATATAAAGATCGACAGGCATCCAACGTTTTAGTTTGTCATAGTCTGCCAAAGCTTCTTTATTATGCGGATCAATAAAGCGCAAGTAATACCAAGAGCTTCCTGCCCACTGTGGCATCGTATTGGTTTCACGACGGCCTTTTTTACCAGTGATGGGATCAACGACATTGACCCACTCTTCAATATTTGCTAGCGGTGATTCGCCTGTTCCACTTGGTTTGATATCTGTTGTTTTCGGCAATTCCAACGGCAATTCGTAATCAGGAACTAAACCAGTTGTACCGTCTTCCCAATGGATAACAGGAATAGGTTCACCCCAATAGCGTTGACGTGAGAACAACCAGTCACGCAAGCGGTAGCTAATTTCTTTTTTCCCGCATTCATGTTCTTCAAGCCAAGCTAGCATTTTATCGATGGCGTCTTGTTTATTTAGTCCATCCAAGAATTCTGAATTGATATGCGGACCATCTCCAGTGAAGGCTTCTTTATCTACATCTCCGCCTTCAAGTACAGGAATGATCGGCAAACCAAATGTTTTCGCAAATTCATAATCTCGTTCGTCATGAGCCGGAACTGCCATAATCGCACCCGTTCCGTAAGAAGCTAATACATAATCCCCAATCCAGATTGGCATTTTTTCACCGTTTACTGGATTAATAGCGTAGGCACCAGTGAAGACGCCCGTTTTTTCTTTTGCTAAGTCTGTTCGTTTTAGATCTGACTTTTTGGAAGCTTCTTCAATATAAGCATCCACTGCTGTTTTTTGTTCAGATGTCGTAATTTTTTGAACCAATTCTAATTCTGGTGCCAACACTGCATAGGTTGCTCCGAATAACGTGTCAGGGCGTGTAGTAAAGACGGTAAATGTTTCCTCACTATTTTCAATTTTAAAACGTACATTTGCACCAATTGAACGACCGATCCAGTTACGCTGCATCTCTTTGATACTTTCTGGCCAATCAAGATCTTCCAAATCATCCAGCAAGCGATCCGCATAGGCGGTGATTTTCAGCATCCATTGACGCATTGGTTTACGGATGACATCATAGCCGCCACGTTCACTTTTCCCATCAATAACTTCTTCATTGGAAATAACTGTACCTAGTTCAGGTACCCAGTTGACAGGAACTTCCGCTTCATAAGCCAAACCTTTTTCATACATCTGTTCAAAAATCCATTGTGTCCATTTATAGTAATCAGGATCTGTAGTATTTAATTCTCGATTCCAGTCATAACTGAACCCCAATGCATTGATTTGACGTTTAAAGGTTTCAATATTTTTCTTGGTAAATTCCGCAGGATCATTACCAGTATCTAACGCGTATTGTTCAGCCGGCAGACCAAAGGCATCCCAGCCCATCGGATGCAGTACATTATAACCTTGCGCCCGTTTCATCCGTGAAATGACATCCGTCGCTGTATAGCCCTCTGGGTGTCCTACATGTAGTCCTTGTCCAGATGGGTAAGGAAACATATCCAACGCGTAAAATTTTGGTTTTTCAGGATCATCTGTGGTATTAAAGACATTATGCTTTGCCCAATATTTTTGCCATTTTTTTTCAATCGCTTTGTGATCGTAACTCATGTTGTTCCTCCTAAATTGATTTCATCATTTTTAACTACAAAAAAATCCCATGAAAGTTCTCAAAACTCTCATAGGACGTTATCAACGTGGTACCACCTATTTTTATCTGTCAAACGACAGACCTCAAAAGAAATAACGGTCTTTAACCGGATCATTCGATCATGCTCCAAGGTAAGTTCGAATGTCTCGCATACACACTCTCAGCACCGTGCGCTCTCTGAAATGCGTTCGTTTCTACTACTCCTCTTCCAAGCAACAATATTCAAAGTAGTTTCATCTTAGCAGATTCCAAAACAATATTCAATTGAATTCCCTTTAAGAAATCGTTGAATAAATTGTCCCTTAGTCAAAACATGATATAATACTTCTGTTTAGAAAGGATGAATCAGAGAAAACAATGAAAAATAAATCAATCTATCAATTAATCGGCAGTTTTACCCTGCTGTTTTTTGCGGCACTGTGTTACATCGTCCGTTTTTATCCAGAAACATTAAATGGTTTTGATCGGAGTATCATCCATGCGGTCCATCAGCTGTATCCGCAGATGAACGGCTATTTTTTATGGGTGACAAAATTTGCTAATCCAATTACCGTTGTCATCTTAACATTGGTATTTGTTGGTTTATTCTATTTCAATAAACAAAAGATTACGGCCCTTTGGTTAGCCATTACTATGGCATTGATTAGTGGTATCGGCAATCATCTGCTGAAACTTTTCTTTCATCGAGCGCGCCCAACGATCTTGCCCCACATGGTGACAGAGCACAGCTTTAGTTTTCCTAGTGGTCACGCAACAGCTAGTACCTTATTATATGGTACATTGATTTTTGTTATGGCTCTATTCTTCAAAGAAAAAACACCACGTTTGACTGCTCAGATCGTCGTTGGTTTATTGATTCTAAGTATTATAATCAGCCGTATCTATCTTGGTGTTCATTATCCAAGCGACGTCCTCGCTGGAATGCTTTTTGGTAGCAGTTGGCTACTATTCACGTATCCTTATTACAAACAGAAAAAATTAATCTATGATCTAAAAACGATTAGGAGAAATTAAATGACTTTTCAATATACTGACGATCCAACCAAACGTTACCATTCTTGGAATTACGCCTTACGCCAGCAATTTGGCGGAAAAATCTTTAAAGTCCCCGTTGATGGCGGTTTTGATTGTCCCAACCGTGATGGTACGGTTGCACATGGCGGCTGTACATTTTGCAGCGTTTCTGGTTCTGGTGATATGATTGTTGCACCAAGCGATCCGCTGCCTCAACAGTTTTATAAAGAAATCGACATGATGCATCAAAAATGGCCCCATGTCGATCAATACATCGTTTACTTTCAAAATTTTACAAATACCCACGCCCCTGTAGAAGTAATCCGCGAACGCTTTGAGCAGGTTGTCAATCTTCCTGGTGTCGTTGGGTTATCTGTTGGTACTCGTCCCGACTGTTTGCCGCCAGACGTGGTGGACTATTTAGCTGAATTGAATCAACGTTTATATCTTTGGGTTGAATTGGGCCTGCAAACAACCTATGAAAGTACTAGTGATAAGATTAATCGGGCTCACGACTATCCAACTTATGTGGATGCAGTCGCGCGTCTACGTAAACATAATATCAATGTTTGCACTCACTTAATCAATGGTCTGCCCGATGAGTCATTAGAGATGATGCGGGAAAATGTTCGCCGAACGATTTTAGATTCCGATATTCAAGGAATCAAACTACATCTTCTGCATTTGATGCGTAATACCAAAATGCTGCGGGATTACGCAGAAGGTCATTTACAACTGATGAGCAAAGACGATTATGTTTCTGTCATTTGCGATCAATTAGAGCTGATTCCTCAAGAAATTATTATTCATCGTTTGACCGGTGATGCTCCGTGGGATTCATTAATTGGTCCCATGTGGAGTTTAAAAAAATGGGAAGTCTTAAACGCGATCGATCAAGAATTGATTCGTCGTGATTCCTATCAAGGAAAATTTGCTTTGAGAGGGGCGTTTACTCATGCTGCTAACAGCTCTGCGGTATAGTCATCAATTGCTGAAGGAAATAGTAAACGAAGGTGATCACGTCATTGACGCTACGATGGGCAATGGCAATGACACGTTATTTCTAGCAGAACTCGTCGGTACAACCGGTCAAGTTTACGCCTTCGATATCCAAGAGCAAGCGTTACAAAATACTCGTGACAAAATTTCTGACTATAGCGAGCGCACAACGCTATATCTTGCTGGACATGAAACGATTGAAGAAAAAATCTCAGCTGACCAACCAATTAAAGCCGCAATTTTTAACCTCGGCTACCTACCAAAAAGCGATAAACAGATCGTCACCTTGCCCGAAACGACCAAACAAGCCATGTCAGCCATTCTAAAACGGTTAACCATTGGTGGTCGCATGATCATCGTCATTTATTATGGACACGAAGGTGGAGAAGCTGAAAAAAACGAAGTCCTGCATTATTGCCGAGCATTACCGCAGGAAAAATTCAGCGTATTAAATTATCAATTTATCAATCAAAAGAATAATCCACCGATTTTATTGTGCGTAGAAGCTATTTCATATTGAACACTATCATCTGCTACAACATATATACCTAAAAAGAGTGACTGATCAAAAACGATCAGTCACTCTTTTCATTCAACCATTCTAGAACACGCTTGATCCAAGTATCCCAAAATACCCAATCATGTTTCCCAGTTCCTTCTTCAAAGGTTACATTGAGGTTCTTTTGTTTCATTTTATGAGCCATGTATTGACTAGCCGGGTACAAATCATCTTCTGTTCCACAGGCCAAGAAAAAGCGTGGTGCTGTCTTTCCGCTATCAACCAGTTCATCCAATAATCGCAAAGGATCATTTTTTGAACCTTTGATTTGATCCAAGGGCCCGAAGATTCCTTTCCAATAAGCTTCATTTCGTACCAGCAATAAACTTTCTACATCGGATAAAACCACTGCCCCCGATAAAGAAGCCACCGCGGCAAAATTCTCTGGTTTTGCCAAGCCTAGTTTCAATGCACCATAGCCACCCATGGATAACCCAGCTGCAAAAGTTTTTTCTCGTTTATGAGTCAATTGTGGAAAGAGCTCATGGACAATCGTTGGCAATTCCTCCGAAACAAACGTCCAATAGTTCATATCATACGTTGTATCAGTATAAAACCCAAGATCCGTCGAAGGCATCACCACTGCCATCTGATATTCAGCCACATATCGCTCGATCGAAGTCCGGCGTTCCCAGACACTATGATTGCCGCCCATACCGTGTAATAAATATAAGACCGGAACATCTTCATTTACACCAATAGTTTCCGTTCCAATCTTCTTATGCGTCGTTTGTGGCAAAATCACGTTCATTGCTACTTCCATTTGTAAAACATTCGAGTAGACATTCACCTGTAAAAAAGCCATTCAGCTAGATCCCCCAGTTCTTTATTCTTCATTCAGTTTAACACTTCTCGTTTGTTTGCCAACCATAAAGCTAAAAATCAATGCAAAAATAATCAGCAATAACCCAACAAAATATATCCAATGAAGGCTGGTAAAAAGAATATTACGTAGTTCCATTCGCAAGTTCGACTCAATCTGTAAAGCCGTATGAGGATTAATCAAACGATTCATGATATCCAGATCCGTGATCCCAGCTTTTGTTAGCTGCTGCACGTTCGCAACGTTCAAAATAATTCCAAAAAGTGAAACCATGACTGTTTGACCGATTGTACGAGAAAGCGTATTGAAAGAGGTTGCCACCCCGATTTCTTCCTTCGGTACACTGGCCTGCGCTTCCACCGTTGTCGTTGTAACGGATAATCCGTAACCAACACCTAAGACACCCATAATGATGAAAAATAGCCAAAAAGGACTTTGTTGCGGCAATACCACTAATGTTCCTCCACCGATCAAGATAATAATCAATCCGCTAACGATAATCCATTTTGCTGAATACTTACGTAATAATTGACCTGATAAAAAGGACCCGTACATCCATACAATCGACATCGGCGCTAAGACCAAACCACCAATTCCGGCTGGCTTTCCTAAGACTCCCTGCATCCACATAGGAATATACACATCCAATCCCATTAAAAATCCGCTAATTAGAGCCGCGACAACATTCACACTAGCAAATGTCTTGTTATTGAACAGCTTCAAATTTATTACAGGATCTTCTGCTCGTTTTTCTGTTCGAATAAAGAGTATCAATGAGAAAATACTCACTGCAAATAAAGCAATAACTGATAACGAAAGACCTTCATCACCTAGCAGTTGAAAACCTAATAATAAGCTTAAAAGTGTCAGCATCAAGAACAAGCTTCCGAACATATCCATCTTTTTTGCTTGATGCTCTTTTTTCTCTTCAATAAAGAAATATTGCAGCAAACCGATCAAAGCCAATCCAATTGGTACGTTAATAAAGAAAATCCAATGCCACCCAATCGTATCTACGATCAAGCCACCAGCTAAAGGACCAAAAACACTAGCAACGCCCCAAGCCGCACTCGTCAGCCCCAAAACCTTGGCCCGTTTTTCAATATCATAGAGATCGGCAATAATTGTCAAAGACACGGGCATAATCGCTCCAGCACCGATTCCTTGAATCCCACGAGCAATAATCAACGTCAACATTTCATTAGACATCCCGCATAATGCCGAGCCTAAAACAAATAATAAAATACCAACAATAAAAATTGGTTTTCTACCAATCTTATCTGCCAATTTTCCATAAATCGGTGTAATCATCGCATTTGTTAATAAATAGATGGAAAATACCCAGTTCATAATTTCAATTCCATGTAAACTACCCACGATCGTCGGCATGGCCGTCGTCACGATTGTACCTTCAATCGCAGACATAAATGTCGCGATAAATATTCCAGCAGTCACAACCTTCACATTTGTTTTTCTATTCATTTTTTCCTCCAAATCTATTTTTCAATCTTTAGTTACTTTAACATAGAAGTATAACTTATTTCTCATAAGGCAGAACAAAAATGCCTAAAAAAAGAGACAGTCCTATCAATCAATGATCAATAGAAACCGCCTCGTGAACTCCATAAACATTTTATGTCTGTACGATTTATTCTAGATTCAAGCTTTTCTTCAACGCCTCGACTTTATCGATATGCTCCCAAGGTAGATCCACGTCTGTTCGACCAAAATGTCCATAAGCGGCTGTGTCGCTATAGATTGGACGCAACAAATCAAGCATTTCGATAATTCCTGCCGGACGCAAATCGAAGTTTTCTCGGATAGCACCAATCAATGCTTCTTCAGTAACTTTTGCTGTTCCGAAGGTATTGACTGAAATAGAAACAGGCTGTGCCACGCCAATCGCATAAGCAAGCTGCACCTCTACTTTTTCTGCTAAACCAGCAGCCACAATATTTTTCGCAATATAACGAGCCGCATAAGATGCAGAACGGTCTACTTTAGTTGCATCTTTCCCAGAAAAAGCACCGCCTCCGTGACGTGAATAACCACCATAAGTATCAACGATTATTTTACGTCCAGTCAATCCCGCATCCCCTTGAGGCCCACCAATCACAAAACGACCTGTGGGATTAATAAAATATTTCGTTTTATCATCCAATAATTCAGCAGAAATTTCATGTTTGATTACTTTTTCCATGACATCTTTTTGAATCGTCTCGTTATCAACAGCATCATTGTGTTGAGTACTGATAACAACTGTATCAACACGCAATGGTTTCCCGTTTTCATCATATTCAACAGTCACTTGAGACTTTGCATCTGGACCAAAATAAGCTACCTCGCCAGATTTGCGCAAATCAGCTAAACGTTTCACTAAATGATGACTCAATGAAATAGGCAGTGGCATTAGTTCAGGCGTCTCATTCACCGCAAAACCAAACATTAGTCCCTGATCTCCAGCACCGATATCATCCAATAGTTCTTCTTTACCACGAGTTTCTAAAGCATCATCAACACCTTGTGCAATATCCGGTGATTGTTCATCGATTGCCACTAAAACAGCAACATTATCACCATCAAACCCAAATCTTGACTCTGTATAACCAATGCGTTTAATCGTTTCGCGCACCACTTTTTGGATATCTACATACGCCGAAGTAGAGATTTCTCCAAAAACTAAAACAAGCCCAGTCGTTACAGACGTTTCACATGCAACTCTGGCTTTTGGTTCCTTTTCTAAAATTGCATCCAAAATAGCATCACTGATTTGATCAGCAACCTTATCCGGATGTCCTTCTGAAACTGATTCAGATGTAAATAAACGACGTTCTTCCATTATAAATATTCCCCCTAATTTTTATTCGGTTACAAGGAATCTCTGAATACTTCAGAGCCTATCGGGAACTTGCAACGTCTCGATTATAACAGAAAAATAGCATCTGTCACTAATAAACCGGCATTAAACCTGAAAATTTATGGAAATTCGTTTTCAAACAAAAAAGGTTCTATAATATTTTGTGTTGGTGAAAAATCGACTTCGATTTTCTACCAACACTTTTTCTTCGTTTCAACTCAAAAAGAGACTCACTTTTGGTAAAATTTAGTCGACCAAAACATCACCCTACCAAAGGAGTCTCTCAATGGATAATCATACTAGAAAATTACTCGAATTAACAGATAAACATTTATTTTTTTCGGACTAAGTTTTATTCAAATTTGTCTCCACCAACACGATTTGACGAAGAGCCACAAAAAAAAGAGACGTTTAAAACGTCTCAAAATGACCCGTACGGGACTCGAACCCGTGTTACCGCCGTGAAAGGGCGGTGTCTTAACCGCTTGACCAACGGGCCATATATCAAAAAACGGAGAAGGAGGGATTTGAACCCTCGCGCCGGTTTCCCGACCTACACCCTTAGCAGGGGCGCCTCTT
>SKEH01000988.1_pt1 | contig 13902 bp, 12 predicted proteins | sample 4826571 | NCBI WGS metagenome assembly SKEH01 (sample SAMN11008814, study PRJNA524170) | human gut metagenome | biome: Human fecal sample; material: Feces; isolation source: fecal sample from pouch patient p29 | host: Homo sapiens | place: Israel: Tel-Aviv | collected 2016-09-14 | reverse complement strand
ATATCTCTAAAAACAAAATGCCAAAAAATGACTAACTGGAAAAATGTCCAAACAAAAAGTACGGGTATCAATAGACTGTGTTTTTTGTATATTAGAAAGATAAAACATGTTACGGAAATTAAAAATTATACTTTTTTCACTAACCACAGTCATTGCAATTGGCTTATTTGCTGAGAGTATTCACACTTATGATGATGAAACACTGCCACACAATCAAACTTGTATAAATGTTTATGCCGCCAAGCCTGTAAAAAATAGTGCCCCTATAAATCAAAAAGTTACTAAGAAGGCATTTTTTGATAAGCTTCGGGAAATAGCTGACGATAAAAATGTTTCTTTGATTAAATTACGGATTAATAAGACTAACGGACGTACAAGCAAACTAGTATATAATCTTGGCTCCAAAAATGAAACTTATGCAATTTATAAAAATGCAGCAATAAAAAAGCTGACAAATAATGAATTTCAATTAGAAGATATATACGGCTTATATTTTACCAATGCTAAAGGTGAGGCTTTAAATCGAATAGTTTCATTCCTACGTAAAGACCTGAAAGTAGAAGTCAGAAGCACTGCCCCAACTCCCAGTATTTTATTAAGCTCAACTCTTAGTGGCTTTCCGCAAGGTACAGCAACTATTTTTATTAGTGTTATTAGTATCATATTTATTATTATGATACTGGAAAAAGTATACCGCTTTAAAGCTTATGCCATAATGAAGATCCATGGCTTGAGTAATTGGCAAATAATCAAGTCTGATTTCAAAGATGAAATGCTATGGTTTTTGTTGACACTGGGTGCTATTGCTATGATAGTGATTGCAAGGAGTTTATATGTGTTTACATTTGCAGGCTTGCGAATGTTCTTACCGTATTTACTTATATTTTTGACGATTTTCTTACTAGTTTTTTTATGTTTAGACACTCTATCATATTCAGTTTTAGTATTAATAAAACCATATCAAGTGATTAAAGGAATAGGAAATTCACGCCCATTTTTATTAATTGGTTATGCGTTAAAGATATTATTGCTTGGGATAGTAGCACTTAATGCTATATCTCTACACAATAGTCATCAGGCTTATGTAAGAGACACAAAAATAATTCAAGAAATCCATTCCAAGAATAATCGTTATTCACTTGGGCTTGTGTGGCAACTGTCAGACAAACAAGTAGATAGACGAGTAGCAAGACTGGTACATAAACTGGTCGTGCAAACACCGAACGTAATAGTTGCGCAAAATTCACAGGAATATCTTCCACCTAGGCGCTCTACTCATCCTGACAATGGCAATGTAATTATTGCAAATGATAATTTCATTAAGAACAGTGAACTTAAGTCTCAACGACTCAAACTTGACAGTAAGAAAGTTCTTTTACTAGTACCGCGCAATCGCTTAGATCAGACCAAACACGCTAAAAAGCAGATGATAAGCTATCTTAAATTCAGGAACTCTCTCCCTAATTATTATCAAAAAAAATCAAATCATTTACCGTCCATTCAAGTTGTACCCATTGACAGCGGACAAAAAATATTTAATTACACAGTTGGATATGATGATATTACGACGGCAATCTCGATAGACCCAATAATCGTAGTTGCAAACAATAAGCTACTATCAGATGATTTTTATTTGGCTTCCGTTAGTCAATCAAAAACGGTATTTTCTGATCTCAAGTTACTTAAAAAAATGATCAAGAAGTTGGGATTAAGGCCGTATTTTTGGGGCATTACCAGTCAAAGGGCATTAACAGATAATTATCAGCGAAATGCTAATCGCCATTTACTGATGCTAACAATTACAATGATTTTATCTATTCTCCAGCTTAGCTTTGTTATTATGTTTGTTAGCTCAACTTTTCTACAAAGCCAGAGGCATAAGATGGCAATTTATCGAGCATTTGGTAAATCAAGTGCTAAATTATTGGTAGAATTTTTAGTTTTCAATCTGGGCTTTGACTTATTGACAATTAGCTTTATTTTAATAAAGCATAGTTACTTGAGCTTGATACCATTTGGTTTCGGCTACATTTTACTGGAAGCAGTTATTATTTTATTAACATACTATAGAGCCCAGCAAAATATATTAATCACACTTAATCATGGAAATTAGGAGCTGTAATTTGATTAAAATAAGGAATCTTACAAAAAAATTTAAAGAAAAAACCATTTTTGAAGATGTTAGCTGTACTTTAGAAACGGGGAAAAGCTATGCTATTGTGGGCAAAAGTGGGGCTGGGAAAACTACTTTTCTAAATATTTTGAGTGGCTTAGAAAAAGCTACCTCAGGTAAAGTGGAATTTAATGACTTGAATATTAACTCAAAAAATAGAAAAAAACTATATCGTGATTACTTTGGCTTCGTTTTTCAAAATTTTGCTTTAATTGATACTGAGACAGTTAAACAAAATTTGCGCCTGGGACTAACTAATTCAAAGCTGTCTAAAACGGAAAAAGATAATAAAATGCGGGCAGCTTTGGCCCAAGTTGGACTTGGAAAAATGCAATTACAGCAAAAAATATACACTTTAAGTGGTGGTGAACAGCAAAGAGTGGCACTGGCGCGGATAATATTAAAAGAGCCTAAGGTGATTTTCGCAGATGAGCCAACTGGTTCGCTAGATGTTGAAAATAGTCAACTAGTACTAAAAATCTTGTTAACTAACTTTGATTCAGATGCAACAGTCGTGATAGCAACACATGATCCAACGGTTTGGCAACAGTGTGACTATGTAATTGAAATTGAGAATCAAAAAATAAAAATAACTAAACGTAAAACTAATTGAATATATCCCTAAAAATAAAATGCCAAAAAATAACTAACTGGAAAAATATCCAAACAAAAAGGTCTCATTATGATATGAGACCTTTTTAATTGAACTTAAAAAATGTTTTCTAAAATTACTTTTCAGCTTTTTTGTCATCAGCCTTTTGTTCATCTTCTGTTTCATCTGCTACTTTGGCAATTTTTTCTACCTTAATATCACTTGTAGCCTTAGCTTGAATTTCCTTAATTTTGCGTTTAGGTGCTGCTTTGAGGTTCTTGAAGTTAACCACAATCTTTTGGTTAAGGTCGCTGACTGCAGTATCGTCAACTTCGTCATAGTCGATAATTGTCAACAGGGCAGAATTTTCGTAAATTTTTTCTACTTTGCCTAAAAACGGTTTGGTAAGTTCTTCTTCGGATTTTGCACTAAGAATGTCATCTATTTTTACATCTGATTTTTTCATGATGAGTTTTACTTCCTCTCTTACCCATGTTTATTTATAATAGAAAGATATTATTATAAAAAGCAATTGTTTTCAAGTAAAGGAAGCCTGGATTTTGCGAAAATTAATTTTGATTGCCGGTCCGAGTGGCGCAGGTAAAACGACAATTTCGGATTATTTAACCAAGGAATTTGCTATTCCCCGTGTTGTAACACATACCACGAGACCAATGCGTAAGGGAGAAAGTCCAGATAAGTCTTATTATTTTGAAAGTGAAAATAGCTTCAAAAAACTTCACTTTTTTGAGCATGTTAAATATGGATCATATCAGTATGGCTCAAGTAAAGAAGCACTTGACGCTGCTTGGAAAAATCATCAAATAGTTTCCCTGATAGTTGATATCAAAGGTGCTGCTTCCTATATTAATGCGCTAAAAGAGCAAGTCTATTTTTTGTATATTACGACAAGCACTAAAGAAGAGCTACGCAAGCGTCTATTGGAACGCGGTGATACTCCAGAAAAAATCAATGAACGTCTCAGTGGTAGTGAACTAAATGCCTTGCCAGAAGAATTAAAGGCAGATGCACACATTTTGATAAATGATGATTGGGCACAAACGCAGCAAAAATTGCGTGAAATTGTTACAAATTGCCAAGATTCATAGTAAAAATTACATAAATATCGTCTTCCTTCTAAATTTCTAAATGTTTTGTAGCTCGTTTGACATGAACGTGTAACATTCGATGAGTAGTATATAGATTGTTGAGAACGAAATAGATTTGATATAGGAAAGAGATTAATTTTGGAACACAGACATAGACAGAGTTTAGTTAAATTAGTTGCTTTAGTAGCTTTATTTTTCACAGGTATTGTCACTGTCGGTAAGGTATCTGCAGCAACAGCAACTGAAGTTGAAGCAAGTACTGTTACACAAAAGCGTAATTCGGTTGCCAAACTTGCAAAGAAACAAGTTGGTAAGGGTTATGTATATGGTGCAACTGGTCCCTATGCCTTTGATTGTTCTGGATTAGTTCAATACGTTTATAAAAGTTCTGGTGCAGCCGTTTTACCAAGAACAACTTATTCACAAGTTGCTTTGGGTAAAAAGGTTTCAATGAATAAATTAAAGAAGGGTGACTTACTTTTCTGGGGTTCAGCTTCTTCACCATATCACGTTGGAATTTATGTTGGTGATAATCAATACGTTCACGCTGCAACACCTGATCAAGGAGTAATAAAGCAATCAATTAGTGCTTACTTCTATCCCTCAGCTGCAAAACGCGTTATTGAATAGTCAATTTCTACTCAAATAAATCTTTCTTAACTAACAATTGATAAAAACTCAAGCCTCGCAAACTAATCTTTGGGAGGTTTTTTACGTTCCGGTATCATTTTTGTAATGGTTCTGTAACATGACTGAAGTAGAATTAAAGCTGTGATATTAAAATAATAATAATTAACTAATTAAAATAAAATATTGATAAAAATATGGGGGCAATTTGATTTGAAAGTTAAGAGCAATTTAGTAAAATTTACTACGGCTGCAGCTCTAACCATTACTGGGTTAGGAGCAGTAAATGCCGTTAATTCAAATTCCACCACTAATCATGTACAAGCTGCAACGACTAAAGTAAAAATTAACTATGTTCCAGGTTATGGCATTAACATTTGGGATGATTACAATAATCCAAGTTTTACTGGTGAACGTGTTCAACACGGTGAAACAGTAGATGTTTTAAGTACTGCAATTGATGCTAAAGGCAAAACTTGGTATCAAATTGGCGAAGGAAAATGGATTCAAGCTCGTTACACTGTTGACGCTAATAAAAAGACTAAGCAGCAGGCTGAGCCAGACATTGCAAACAGTGTGATTTCATCTTCAAAGCAAGCAAATAAAGTTGTTAACGCTGCAAATGCAGTTGTTGGTAAGCCTTATGCATGGGGTGGTACTGGCCCTAGCGGCTTTGATTGTTCAGGGCTAGCACAATATGTATATAGTAAGGCTGGACTTGACATTAGTCGCACAACTTATTCTCAAGTTAAAAAGGGTAAAACTGTTTCAATGAAGAATTTAAAACCAGGAGATTTGTTATTCTGGGGTTCAGCTTCTTCACCATATCATGTTGGCATTTATGTTGGTGATAACCAATATGTTCATGCCGCAACCCCCGCTCAGGGTGTTGTAAAAGAAAGCATTAGCTCATACTTTTACCCTTCAGTTGCTAAACGTGTACTTAATTAATTAGTTTAACAAGCTAAACACTTAGATTTTAGGTCTAAGTGTTTTTTATTTTGCCCTTTTGGTCGGTGCCGCTTGATAAATAAATTTAACCAGTTAAAATAAAAAGTGAAGTACTAATTTATGACCACATCGAGCTACCAGAAGGAGATTGAATTTAATGAGACGTAATTTTTTAAAAATAGGTCTTGCGGCGGCGATGACACTGACAGGAGTCGCCACAGTTGCACCACAGAAAATAGTGAATGCAGCTACTTTAAAAGCGCCAATTAAACGCGTCCAAATAGATTACTTACCGGGTAAGGACGTAAAAATATGGACAAATTATCAAAAAGGTCAGTTGATTAGTTTCCGTGCTAAAAACAATAGCAAATGGAATGTTGCTGAAACTGCTGTCGATAAAAAAGGCAACTTATGGTATAAAATTGGCGACAATGAATGGATTGAAGCCCGCTATACTAAAGATTTAGATGGTGAGGCCGTTGATTCTGACGGTCAGCCAGCTAAAAATCAGCCAAAAGATTTGGCTACTAATAAAAAGGATAAAAAGAGCAAAAAGGCTAAGAAGCAAAAGCAGCCTAAACAGACAAATAAGGAGGTAACTCCACAACCAACCAATGTGACAAATAAACCTCAAAAGCCTAGTCAAGCTAAGAATAATCCTAGTTCATTACCTGCAGCAACTGCACCAGCAGCTACTGGCAGTACGGCACAACGTCAACAAGCAGTTGTTAAATTGGCTAAAAGTCAGGTAGGTAAAGGTTATGTCTGGGGCGGAAATGGTCCGGATGCTTATGACTGCTCTGGCTTGGTGCAATCAATCTATAGTAAAGTAGGTGGGGTACAATTGCCCCGCGTGACTACTGACCAAGTAAAAGTTGGAACAACAGTTTCAATGGACCAATTGCAGCCTGGTGATTTATTATATTGGGGCTCAGTTGATGCGCCATACCATATTGGGATTTACATTGGAAATAACCAGTATGTTCATGCTTCTACTCCTGATAAGGGTGTGGTCCTTGATACAATTAGCTCATACTTTTACCCTTGTGTTGCTAAACGTGTCATTCAATAAAAATAAAATAATAAAAGGTCACGCATTTGCGTGACCTTTTTGTGTCTTCTAAACAATATACTGGTGAAACTGAGCTTGCTTTTCAGGGGCCAATCTGGCAGTTACATGAACTCCATCAGTCTTATATTCTTCTAAAATAATTTGGGCGTACTCATGCAGGTTAGCCAGTGCCTTACCATCAGCCAGTGGAACAACCAAATTAACCTTCTGATAGCTTGCAAAAACACGCTTAGTAATTAGTTGGGCGAGCAACTTAATCGATTCAGGATCAGTTGCTGAATATAAAATGCCGCTACCCTCAATTTGCGGATAATTTCGATCGGTTTTATCGGCCTTGTTATATGCGGTAATCATTGGCACATCCTTAACGCCAATTTCGCTCAAAACATTCTGTGTTGTTCGAATCATTTGAATCATGTTTGGATCTGAGGAATCAACAATGTTAATCAATAAATCAGCATCCTTAACTTCCTGTAAAGTTGCCTTAAAGGACTCGATTAGATTGTGTGGCAATTTAGAAATGAAGCCAACTGTATCAGAAAGAATGAAGCTGAAGTTATTACTTAGCTCAATTCGCCGTACGCTAGTATCAAGAGTTGCAAATAACATGTCTTTAACAAAAACTTGCTTTTCATCATTTTCTTTAGAAAATTCTTCCAGTAAACCGTTCATAGTTGTTGATTTACCAGCGTTTGTATAACCGACTAAAGCAACTTTGGGAATATGAGTCTGGTTGCGGCGTTTTGCCTTGATTTCTTCTTGCCCAGAAATAGCGTTAAGCTCTTTTTTAATTATCGTAATTTGCTTACCGATTGTTCTTCGATTTAATTCTAATTTTGATTCACCGGCACCACGGTTGGCAAAGCCACCACCACGTTGCTGGTCTAAATTATTTTCTGATGGGTGCAATCGCGGCAATTCATACTCTAACTGAGCCAACTGAACTTGAAGCTTAGCCTGCTTTGTACGAGCACGACTTGAAAAAATTTCTAGAATAAGTTCGGTGCGATCAATAACACGTAATTTTGTCATTTTTTCCAAATTGCGAATCTGCACTGGGGATAACTCATCATTTAAAACAAGCACTTCAGCTTTTAAGCCATGTGCCATATCTTTTATTTCATTGATTTTTCCAAGACCGAAATAAGTTCCTGCAACCACATGTTCTAAGTTTTGTCTTGATTGTCCGACAACTTCCATATTGGCAGCTTGAGCCAAGTTAGCGAGCTCGGTCATGTAGTAATCAAAATTCGAATCATCTAAATTAACGCCGGCGAGATAAGCTTTAACTTTACGAGGGGTATTATCAATCATTTGTTCCTCTTTCTACGTAAATCTTTAGTTTGTTTATTTAATATTCGCTGTTTTAATTTTAATAATCCACATGATTGCTATCTTCTTTCTTTAATTAGATTAGTTTAATTGTAATACAAATGTTTGGGTTTACAAAGATGATAAATCTCGATAAAAAACTGGATGCTTTAAATTCGCATCCAGTTTTTGGCATATTTAGTATTTAAGGATTTTAGAGATAATTAATTTACTTATTTAGAAGCTAAGCTATTTCGCCGACAACCTTGGTCTTTACTCTGGTTGTTTCACCTGGAGCATAGGCAAGTGGGACTTCCGTAACCTCAACGACTTTGATCGTGTCTGGATTTGCTCCCGCCATGATTGCTTGTTGTGCAGCTTGCTTTTCTACATCTGCTAATGCATCTGAACGTTTAACTTCAACATATTGGTAAACTTTTTCATATTCACCACCGATATTGGCAATTGTTGCACCGATTGCGTTAGCAACACCGCCAAATTCGTTTTTAATGATTTGCTTAACGCCCTTGAGCCTGGTTGGTGCAATAACTGCACCACCACCGACTAAAATGACGTCAACATCTTCAGCACTGGTTTTCATTTGATCGATACCATCTTCTAAGATTTCGGCAATTTTGGCCATCGCTTCTTGTGCGATGTTCTCATCAATTGATTCAACTAGCTTTGGATCACCAACTTGGCATAAACCAAGGCGGACAGCAATATCGGTAGTCGTTAAAGTGTCCCCACCGAAAACAAGTGCCTTTTCTGTAATCGCATAACCAACACTATCAGGCCCAATTGCTACAGAGCCGTCATCTTTAACTCGGACGATCGTTCCACCGCCTAAGCCAACTGATAGAACATCTGGCATTCTAAAATTGGTTCTTACTCCACCAACAGTAACTGCTTTAGATGATTCACGAGGAAAACCGTTGGTTAGGACACCAATATCAGAGGTAGTACCTCCAATATCAACGGTTAATGCATTTTTACTCTTGGATAAGTAAGCTGCTCCTCTAATACTGTTAGTCGGACCACTACCGATTGTCAAAATTGGATATTTGGCAGCATATTCTAGTGACATCAATGTACCATCATTTTGACATAAGTATTCTTGTGCCTTAGTGATATTTTCCTTTGCTAAAGCATTTGAAAAGCCATTAGTAACATTTTTAATTACCTTATTTAATGCAGCATTTAAAATGGTGGCATTTTCGCGTCCAATTAAGCCAATGGAGCCAATTGATGATGAAGTAGAGACAGGGAAGTCAGCACCCAAAATTTCATGAGCCAATTCAGCTACTCGTTTTTCCTGGTCATCGTTAATTGAAGAAAAGACACCAACAACTGCTAGACCATCAATCTCACCTTTCCACTCAGTTAATTTTTCTTTCACTTCTTGTTCTGAAAATGGCACGATTGGGTCGCCATTAAATTCATAGCCGCCATGAATTAATGCGTAACGATTTGAAAGGATAGCAGCAATGTCTTCGGGCCATTCAGTATATGGCAAGATTGAAGCAGTTGCTGGATAACCGATTCGCAAGATACCGACCTTACCCAAGTTTTTGCGTTCGACAATCGCATTGGTGGCTTGCGTTGTTCCAAGCATGGCCTGAGTAATTTGGTTAACATCAATGTCTTTTTCATTTACTACTGCATGAATTGCATTTTTAATTCCCGTTTCTACATCTTTAGTAGTATGCGTCTTAGTAGAAACAATTACATTAAGGTTTTCGTCTAAAATAGCTGCATCTGTATTAGTACCACCAACATCGATTCCTAATTTATACACTTATTTTTCCTCCTGCTGACTTTTGTATTCTTGACAACGTTTTTCAATTGGAATGTAGTCAACATCATATTTGAAGTAGCGCGGCCCCACCAATTCAATTCCGGCATCAGTGCGCCATTTGTCGTTAGCAGGTAAGCCAAGCACCATGATTCGTTTACCGTAACGAACCTCTTCATTTGTAATTGGCTGTAGAGTGTCTACATCAACCATTGTGATTAAGTCGGGAACAGTTGCCAAGATTTGATCATCAAGCTGCATAATAATGTTTTCGTTTTGGAAAGAAATTTTACCAGTTTGCCCTTCATTTTCATTGAGCCCACTTAAGGTGATTTCACCAAAATTAAAGCCGCCTTTAGTAACATGGGAAATGTCAGTGATTTTTGCAGTCATTAGCTTGTAGCCGTGAGTTAACTTGAGCAATTCCTCAAGAGCACTGGCCACTGAGTCATAATCATTAGCATGTTGAATTAATTCACCAATTTTCTGACTAAGCGCAACAATATTTAAAACACCAGCCTCGCGAAGCTGCTTACCAGTCAATGAATCACTAGCACTGGATGAGGTAGCACCTACTTGAACGGTAAAATCACGTCCAATTTTTTCTGCCCAAAAAGAATCCGGTGTATTAATCAGAGAGGTGTTGCCACGTTCGTCTGATAGAACCATTGGCGTAACAGAATGTCCTGCTAAAACAAAGGTAGACATTTGTAATTCAGGGAAGGCACGGCCCATCCCATCTGCATCTGCAATTGGCAAGTGCATCTTTGCAGCAGCGACAATTGGCATCATTGAGTTGATTCCACCAGCTTCAACCGGAAAGGTGCCGTAAATTTTTCTACCATAGTATTGTTCAAAAATTTTGAAGGCATTAACGAATTCATTACCGTTAGGGAACTTCTCCATTGAGACTGCCGGTGCACCAATGTTTGATGCAGAAACAAATAACTCATCATCTGGAAATTCATCAGGTTCGAGTAATGTCACTGGACCATGTTTTTTAACTGCGGAAATTGCCATCAATTCACCAATGAAAGGATTACCGCCACCACCAGAGCCAAGTAATGCAGCTCCAATGGCAATTTGTTTAATATCTTTAATTCCTATTTCTCTACTCAAAATTTACTCCTCAATTTCTCTATCTCTTAATCTACGTTGATCCACTTTTCTAACTAATAAACTGCCTAAATAGTAGACAACTCCTGAAGAAATCAAAACGTTAAGTGACTGAACGCCCCAAGTTACAAACTGACCAACCAGGATTCCAGCAACCCAAGCGATAACGGTCATTAGTGGCAGTTTAGAGGATGTTTGAGGTAATTCGCCTTTTGCACGACTGTCATCAAGTTTTTGCCGGTCTGTTTTTAAAATCCAGTAGTCAACAAACATAATTGCTGCAATTGGTGGGAAAACAACCCCAAGAATAGTTAAGAAGCCTTGGAACTTATCAATTAAACCAACTACCGAAAGAATTGTACCCAAAATTCCTGTAATAACAGTCATAACAGAACGATTCAGGTTAACGCTGAATACTTGTCTGAAGAAGTTAACAACATTCAGGCTGGCTGAGTACAGGTTCATATCATTAACCTTAACCGATGATAAAACGATTAGGGCAATTCCAAGTGCTCCAGTTAATTGATAAATAATTGGCATAATTTCTTTTGAACCAATTGCATGGGCCATTAGTACACCAATGACATTAACACCTAATTCGCCGACAATTGTTCCGATTACACAAACCCAAAAGACATCGCGTCCATTTTTAGTTCGACGTGTAATATCCGGCATAATAATCGCACCAACAATGAAGTTACCGGTAACCATCGTAATGCCAGCACCCATGCCCATCGCAGCGCCAGGAGCAGCCATAGTAATTAAATGGTGCAAATCGTTGCCCTTTAACATATTGTATGTGGCCACGCCCATTACAACAATAAAGGCTGGAATAGAAATATTAGTTGTCCAACTTAAGCCTTTAAAGCCAAAGATAACTGAAAAAGTAACTAATAATCCGGTGATTGTGGCAACTAACTGATAGCTAATATTGCCATGGGTGATAGAATGCATGATTTCAACTACACCTTGTGCAAAAACTGAGTTTTGAATTCCAAACCAACCAATCAAACTAATTGCAAAAGTTAGGCCAACAATGGCAGAGCCAATTGTGCCAAAGCCGGCCCATTTAGAAAGAAGACTTGTGGGTAAACCTTCTCTTTGACCGGCTAACCCTAAGCCGAAAGAAATAAATTGTAGAATTACACTACCTAAGATAGTAGATAAAACAGCGTCACGGAAATTCATTCCATAACCTAGTTCGGCCCCAAGCATAAACTGACTTAAAGCGACGAAGCCTCCAATTTGGACCATCAAAACTTTCCACATGGGATCGCGTTTTTCTTTAGGAAAACGCTGTGTTGAATAGTCATCATAAATGTCTTCATTTGTGGTGTTCTTAGCTGCCATAATTGCCTTCTTTCTAAAATAGACTCTATTTTGTTAATGCAATATTAAAATAACCATAGTTAGTTAATTAATATTTAATATAAAAGAGTCTAATCTAGTGGTAGTTGGATGTCAATGCTGAATGATAAGTAATACGGGGAAGCTGACTTGATGAAAAATTAGTGAAAGCTAGATAGGGAGTGCTATTTATGCAAACTTAAATAAATTTAGATAAAAAGTGAAATTAACTTATTTTTCTACTTGGCACAAAAGAAAATAAGAGTATAATTTAACTCATTAAGGTACCTAACTAAATTTCGAAAATTGAGAGGATCTGTAAAAATGACACAAGCTTTGAGTTATCAGACTGACGAAAAAGTGCAAAAAAATAGATGGTGGATCTTAGTGGCAGTCGGTTTGTTTACCTTCATGTCAACTCTAGATGGAACGATTGTTAATATCGCTTTACCAGTTATTAGCAAAAATTTGAACATTTCGATGAGTCAGTCCGAATGGGTTGTTTCATTATATTTAATTGTTGTTTGTAGTTTTATTCTATTCTTCGGTAAATTGAGTGATCTTCACGGAAAAATTAAAATCTTCCGTCTAGGTGCCATCTTCTTTATTGCTGGTTCACTTTTATCAGGATTTAGAGTCAATTTGGTATTTTTGTTGGTTTCACGTGCGATTCAGGCTTTTGGTGCCGCAATGACAATGGCAACCAATAATGGAATCATTACTGAAATTTTCCCATCAACTGAACGCGGGAAAGCTTTAGGAACAATTGGTTCATTTGTTGCCTTAGGTTCAATTGCTGGTCCTGGCTTGGGTGGCTTGATTTTGAGTCACCTGTCATGGTCATACATTTTCTGGTTGAATGTTCCTGTTGGCATTATTGCTGCAATTATTGGCGCAATTTTCCTACCAAAAGATATTACTTTTACCAATGCAGCATTGGACAAGAAAGGCTCATTTGGCTTTGCATTAGGGATGATTACTTTATTCGGTGGAATCTTCTTAGGCCAACAATTAGGTTTTACTTCTGTACCAGTTCTAGCAATGTTAATAATTGGACTAATTAGTTTCATTTGGTTTGTTTATACTGAAAACCACACAACTAATCCATTATTACAATTCAATCTGTTCAAGAATCCAGACTTTTCAGTTAGTTTGTTATGTGCATTGTTAATCTTCATTACAAACTTCTTCTTTAATGTAGTAACGCCTTTCTATTTAGAAAATGCGTTACACTTGGCACCAAGTCAAGCTGGTATTATCTTAATGATTTTACCTGTAGTTCAATTATTTGCTGCTCCAGTTGCGGGTACACTTTCAGACAAAATTGGACCAAAATTGATTACTTTTATTGGTTTAGTATTACTATTAGTTAGTCAAATTGGTTACTCACTATGCAATTTGCACTCATCAATCTGGCTATTTATTATTAGTATCGCAATTATGGGACTTGGTAGTGGTATTTTCAGTTCACCAAATAACTCGTTAGTAATGAGTTCAGTAGAACAAAAGGATCTAGGTGTTGCCGGTAGTATTAACTCGCTATCACGTAACCTCGGGATGGTAATTGGTATTTCAAGTGCTACGACAATCTTGTTTGCGGCAATGAGCCATGCAAAGGGTGCACGTGTGACTGAATACCTACCTAAGCAACCAGAAATTTTTATTTATGGTATGCATGTTGTATTTATTATTTCAATGATTATTTGTTTAATAACTGTTGTTTTAAGTGGCTGGCGTCTATTTAAAAAAGACGAAAAAGCAGCTAAGTAATCTATTATTAAAATAAAACTAGAAAACGTTATTACATTA
>SKEH01000986.1_pt1 | contig 13908 bp, 6 predicted proteins | sample 4826571 | NCBI WGS metagenome assembly SKEH01 (sample SAMN11008814, study PRJNA524170) | human gut metagenome | biome: Human fecal sample; material: Feces; isolation source: fecal sample from pouch patient p29 | host: Homo sapiens | place: Israel: Tel-Aviv | collected 2016-09-14 | reverse complement strand
CCACTCCCTGATGAGATAACCGAAAACGAGAGGAACCATCCGGATTACCGGTGACGGTGTCCATTTTGAACGCCGATGGTGTTCAGATTAACTGGTGACGACACGCGGATTTATTTGACGAAAGACACTTACGGTCTGCTGTTGCAGTCGGAATGCCGCTATTGGAGTCGTGACCTGCCGTTCATGTTTGAAAACATTGGCGTCCAGGAATCCAGCAGGGTTGATGAGATGCTCATGCCCGCGGATCTGCTCGCCGAAGGTTCGGTGTTGAGGAATGCGGTGGAGGCCATGACCCCGCAGGATTGCGGCACCGATGATACGTCCGGCAATGTGGAGATCATCGGCTGGCTGTACCAGTATTACATTTCGGAACGTAAAAACGAAGTGATGGACGGGTTCAAGAAGAACCGCAAGGCCGGGGCGGATGAGATTCCCGCCGCGACCCAGCTGTTCACCCCGGACTGGATTGTGCGCTACCTGGTGCAGAACACGGTCGGTAGGCTTTGGATGCAATCCCACCCCGACTGCCAGCTGTACAGGAATTGGGACTATTACATTCAGCCCACAGCGGGTGATGTCGTTCAGCAGGAGAACATGCTTGCCGTCACGTCTCCCGAAGAACTCGCCGTATGCGATCCGGCATGTGGCTCCGGCCATATGCTCACATACGCGTTCGATCTGCTGTATGAGATTTACGAGGAGGAAGGCTACTCGCCGAGCGACATTCCCGCTCTGATTCTCGAACACAACCTGTATGGCATGGAAATCGACGAACGAGCCGCGAACCTTGCTGCCTTCGCATTGACCATGAAAGCACGTTCCCGTTCCCGCAGGTTCTTCAGGAAGCAGGTGACTCCGAGGATTCAGCGCATCACGCCGGTTGAATTCACCGATAGCGAAGTCGCTGAATTGAATAATCAGTACGGTGTGAACTTGGATTCTTCGGTGTGGAACACTTATGTGAAGGCGGACGTGTATGGTTCGCTCATCCAACCACCTCAGGAACTTGTCGATCTGGCGGAATCGGAACATACGAACGCCACCGGTGACGGCATTTTGTTCGATTCGATCCTGCGTGAACGAGCGCAAACGGTACTTGACCAGACGAAGTATCTTTCCCGCAAATATACCGCCGTGGTAGCGAACCCGCCGTATATGGGCGCGAAGAACATGAGCGGCGACCTCAAACAGTTCGTACAGAACCATTACGAGGATGGCAAAGCCGACCTGTTCTCCGCGTTCATTCTGCGTAATTCCCAGCTGATTCAACATGATGCGCTGCTGGGCATGATTACCATGCAGTCATGGATGTTCCTTTCTTCGTATGAAACGCTTCGGCGCAAAATGCTCGCCACCTCATTCATCGAGACAATGGCACACCTTGGTGCTGGAGCATTTGACAGCATTGGCGGTGAGGTCGTCTCCACGGTTGCTTTCACACTCAGGAACGGTTCCGCCAGTGGAAAAGGCTCCTATATCCGATTGGTGGATGTTTCCGGCGATGATAATCAGGCCAATGCTTGTGCTGAAGCGGTTAGCGTAAGCAAGAATTATCGTTTCGAAGTGGACCAGCACGAGTTCGCACAAATCCCCGGCTCCCCAATCGTTTATTGGCTTGATAAGAATCTACGACGAGCGTTTATGAATGACACAGTTGATTCGGTTTTATTTAGCGATGGATTAACTAAAACCGGTGATAACGATCATTTTTTGAGAATGTGGTGGGAGCTGTGCCATACAGCGGTCTCCGATAGATCGTCTTATAGATTTTGCGCCAAAGGCGGAGGTGAACGTAGCTACTACGGCAATCTAGAACATGTAGTGAAATGGAATCAAGAGACTCGTGAATATTATCATATGGATAGGGTTGCTCGAATTTCTCCAGAATATTTATGGGAGAAGGAAGGGATAACATGGACGAAAATTAGTTCAAAAGGTGGCACCTTTCGTCTTTTAAGAGGTGGAGATATCGCTGAAACCGGTGGACCGAGCCTATTCTTGAAAGATTCTGAAAATGATGAGTCGTTATTGTCTGTACTAGGTATGATTACATCTTCTCTTGCTCCACAATTTCTCCAAGGTCTTAATCCAACACTGAATTATCAAACGGGAGATATATTGCGTTTTCCGCTTCCAGCCAGACGAATACAAGGGCAAGTTAATTTAGTGAGTCAAATGATTAGATGTGCAGTAAGGGATTGGGACTCATTTGAGAAGTCATGGGATTTCCAACGATTTGCGTTGCTTGATTTCGAGCAGGGTGCACAATCCGGCGACTTGCTAGAGGATGCGGTATTGCATCTACGTGAGTATTGGGATGGGGTTTCCGAGGAACAGCGTGAGCGTGAGATTCGCAATAATGAGCTTGTCGCGGACGCGTATGGCGTGCGTGACGATGTGAAATGCGATGTGCCGTTGGAACGCGTTTCGTTGAAGCGTAATTCCGCGTTCGCGTATCCGAACAAATCCAAGGCGGAACGTGATGAGCTGTTCGCTCAGGATGTAGTCAAGGAACTGATCTCCTATGCGGTGGGTTGCATGTTCGGCAGATACTCGCTCGACGAGCCGGGCCTGATTCTCGCCTCGCAGGGTGAGATTCTTGACGACTACCATGCGCGCATTCCGAATCCATCGTTCGAACCGGATGAAGACAATGTTATTCCGGTTACGGAAACGGATTGCTTTGAAGACGATATTGCGACGCGTTTCCGCAGATTCCTCGAAGCCGCGTTCGGCAAGGAGAATCTTGCCACGAACATCGCCTATATCGAACAGGTGTTAGGCAAGAGCATCCGCAAGTACTTCGTGAACGATTTCTATAACGACCATGTGAAGATGTATTCGAATCGTCCGATCTACTGGCAGTACTCCAGTCAAACCAGCAACAAGGGCGCGTTCAAAGCGCTCATATATCTGCACAGGTACACGCCGAAAACCACAAGCACGGTTCTCGGTTACCTGCGTGACTACATCGGCAAGATCTCCAACATTGCTGACGGTTTGGAACAATCCGACCGTTCTGCGGACCAGAAGGACGCTACCAAACTACGCAAGGCCATTGTGGAATGCAAGGACTATGAGGATCAGACCCTGTATCCACTGGCCACCCGCAACCTCGAAATGGATTTGGACGACGGTGTGCTGGTGAACTACCTGCGTATGGGCAAAGCCCTACGTTCCATTCCCGCCATCGAGAAGAAGCGTAAAGACGTCTCCACCTGGACTTGGCCCGTCCATCCGTTGGAAGAAGAGTAGGTGTCAGTTTATGTGGGTCACAAAGGACGTGAATATCCCTCGGCCGTTGCTCGATGCTGCCGAGGAGGACAAGGTGGTTTTCTTTGTCGGAGCGGGAGCATCGTTTAATCCTCCCTCCAACCTACCCTCCTATGAACAGCTAGCGACAAGGCTCGCTAGGGAAGCAGATAAGCCTCTGCCTCGTGATAACGAGCAGTTGGATCGTTTTATCGGGATGCTACCCGACAATTTTAATGTCCACAAGCGAACTAAAGCTATCATGGAGGGCGATGATAGCCATTGCAATTCCACGCATGAGGCGATTGCTAGGCTCGCTAGTAGTCTCAAGACTCCACGTGTTGTAACGACGAACTACGATTGTTTACTTGAAGAAGCTGCCGGAAAGTTGGAATGTGATCTAGGCAGAAACTACTGTGGGCCGGCCGTTCCTATCGGCAGTGATTTTTCGGGATTACTGCACTTGCACGGCTCATTGGATAGTCCTGATAATGAAATCGTTCTTAATGATCGCGATTTCGCTCAAGCTTATCTGTCAGAGGGTTGGGCGACGCGTTTTCTGCTTAAGCTGTTTGAAACGTACACTGTTGTGTTTATTGGCTACAGCTTCAATGACGTTATTATGAGGTATCTTGCACTCGGCATTTCTTCTCATGCCAGACCACGCTACATCTTTCTTACTAAAAAAGAAGCAGAGGAAAACGCTGGTGAGTGGCGGCACAACGGTATTACCCCGATTGCTTACCCTGCTGAGAATAATCATCAAGCGCTTGTGATTGCTTTGAACGCTTGGGCGGACAGATTATTTTTAAATTACAATGCTTATGAAAAACGCCTGCCGAGCATTATTGAAAACGGTGTTCCGAAAAATCCAAGTGATCCGGAGGCCGCTGTCAATCTTGACTATGTCAGAGGGGCTTTATCTACTGATGAAGGTACACGATCTTTCATCGATATCCTTGAACAAGAAGAAAGGAGAATAGAAACAGCAGAAAAAGAGGAGGAATTAAAGAGGAGGAAAGAGGAATGGCTATTCTGGTTACTGGGAGAAGATTGTTTTCGGATTATCTTTACGGAAAGAGAACCAAAGAATCCTAACGAGAAAATTCTATTGAATTGGTTCATTACTGATTTCGTGGAAAAGCCAGAAGAACGGGATTGTGTATTAAGGGTGCTTTGTGAACTCCAACCGTCAATGTCTGATTACCTGTTTGGTGCATTGAGCCTGACCGTGAGTCTTGGTATTCGAAAAGGCCGTAAGGATTTGGTACCGGTATTCACGATTCTGTCGACATCTATGCAGCATCATTCTGCTCCATATGTATATGAGAAGTATTGCGGATCGTTGTCTCTATGTAAACCGACTATTCCACAGAACCTATTGTTTCTCATAATTCGACCGTATCTGAGATTGACTCCGTCTTTTTGGAAGAAAGATGGAAAGCCGACAGCTGATATTATGTGGACATGCGATAGCTCGGTTAAAATAACTGATGGGAATGATTTTGAGTCGAAGGCCATTGTGGCTTTTGCGGAAGACAGTCTGCAAAAAGCAAGTGCGTTATTATGTTCTTATCAAGAGCGGCATGAGAATTCACACTTGGATCGACCATCAATTGAGCCCAGTGATCAAAATTGGCGCTCGTCTGATTTGACGTCGACTTTCGTTGACATTCTTCGTGATTATGCACATCATCATCCAGAACAAGAGGACGAATTAATTCAACGATGGTGGAACAGCGGCTCAGCTCTCCTTGAACGTCTGGCAATTAACACAATTGCTTTTTCTAGATGGGATGCTGACCGTAAAATAAATTGGGTTCTTGACCAGAACTATCTGTTTGATTCAGATGCCCACCATGAGGTTTATACGCTACTTAGAGAAGCCGCTCCTCATATGGGGCAGGTTGTAAAGAAAAAGCTTCTATCCTATCTGAAAGAGAAATATGGATTTCTACTGGGATTGTTCTCGGATGAGAGGATTGCTCGTTATGAACAATATGATGTCCTTCAATGGGTTCTTAAGTATGGGGATGATTGGCCTGAGGCGCAACACTGGTGCGATGATTTAGCGCGGGAGAATGACTTTAAGCCACGAGAGCACTCTGATTTTTCGGTCTACTCTCATACAGGAAAATTTGGAAGCACCGGAATGAGCAATGAGCGATTCATTGAACTTTCGAAAGATAATCCGTCGGAAATAGAAAAGAAGCTGTTCATTAAGCCAACTGATCAAAATTGGCCTGATCTGAGTGTCGATCTCTTTATTAACCAGATTCAAAATGTTGTTGCAGATAATCCTCAGATAGGGTTCATTCTATGGGAACTTGTTAACCAACATAAAGAGGAAAACATTGCGATGCAATACCTTTGCGCCATTATTCGTGGTTGGGGTGCAGCATCATTGGACAATCACCAAGAATCTGTTCTTGATTTGCTGAAAGATTTCCATTTAACGTCGGATTCAAGCTATAATGGTGACGAGATAAATGCCTTATCTTATTTCCTTGATGAACAAATTAATCACGGAAAAAATAGAATTTCTCGAAAAACGGTACAAACGATGAGTTGTATTGCATTACAGATTTGGAATAACTATAGTACAGCATTTACGAGGTTCAATGATCAGCAGTGGGATAATGATCCGGTCACATACTCTCTGAATTGCTGGCCTGGCAAACTCGCTTATTTTTGGATGGGCAGGATTCTTTGGCGGTATAAGCAAGATCCTGATTCTTGGAATATGTTTGATGATGCCGAAAAGAACATGATCCACCATTTTGTAAATGATGAAGGCGATTTTTCTTTGCCCGTTTGGACGGTACTGCTCGCAAATATCAATATGCTCCACTCTCTTGATCGGGAAAATACGGAGAGTTGGCTGCCTGACCTGATAAAAGAAGCAGGAACAGAATTTATTTGGAACTCGATATTACCTAATCCGAACCTCAATATTCGACTTATTGATATATCTTTCTATGAAAGCTGTCTTGATGAGTTCAAGTATTTATCTCATCTGGATGAATATAAAAAACAAAGCTTTCTTCTACAGGTATTCCAAATTGCGACTTATGCCGAATTGGACGATGAACGAAGGGTGAGGCTTTTGTCTAAAGTCGTGACGACTGGAGACGGCGCTTATACGACTTCGTTTATGAATCAGGTTGTTTGGGCTTTTGAGTTTCGACTCGATGCCAAGGATAAGGATATGGTATGGAATCTGTGGCTTCGTCAATTTATTAAGGACCGCCATGCTGATAAAGGACGAGATTGGAGTGAAGAAGAGAGAGTTGCTTTTGCTAAGTTGATTCCTTTCTTGGATGTGCATCTTGAGGAAGGGATGCAGTATCTTTCTGACAATTTTCCAAGAATTGCCGGGCATGACTTTAATAATCTCATTATGCTTGAAAATATTGACTGTATTCCGCGGGAGTGTGCGGAAGCTCTCATCGGGTTTTACACGTATTTATTTAAGCAACCTGATATTTCTTATGTGTTGGGAGTGGGAGAATTATTACAGAAATTGATTGATAAGTTTGGGGTTACCGAAGTTTCTTCTTTGGTGTCTTTGGTGAAGCAAAAACGTATCATCCCAGATACCTGGGCTCCTTCTCTGAAGAGGGAACCGCATAATGGTGACGAAGAAGGTGAGATATGAATATTAAGATATTGCTGGCTGGCGAATCCAAGAACGTGGAATATAAGCTCCTGCCTCCTTCCCGCAGCATCAACTACACCAAAACCGCGGTGGCGTTCGCCAATGGGCAGGGTGGTTGCCTAGTGTTCGGCGTTGAGGATCAGACGCTCCGCGTGGTGGGTATCGCCGAAGACAAAGTGTTTACGGTAATGGACGCCATCTCCGACGCCATCGTCAATAGTTGCGAGCCGCTGATTATTCCTGACATCACCATGCATGACGTGAATGGTAAAACGGTGATCGTAGCCGAGATTGCTCCCGGCTTGCAGAGGCCGTACCACATCAAGTCGCTTGGGCAGGAACAAGGAACGTTCGTGCGTGTGGCCGGTACCACACGTCAAGCGGATCAGCCTACTATCCGGGAGCTGACCATTGAGGGTAGCAACCGGAGCTTCGACCAAGTGCAGTGCCTTGGATTGTCCGTAATAGATGAGGATATTGCCGCGCTGTGCGCAAGTTTGACGAAAACAGCGAAGGACAATGCGGAAGATCCCACGAAGATTAGGACCGTCACGGAGAAGCATCTTCTGCAATGGGGCGTATTGTGCGAGCAGGACGGAACCCTTGCCCCAACGAACGCTTATGCGATTCTGACTGGCAATGAAGCCGTCCGTTCTGTGGTGCAATGCGGTGTATTCAAAGGAACCACTAAGGCCGTGTTCGTGGACCGACGTGAGTTCACGGGCACCCCGCAGGAACTCATCGAGGAGTCGTACCAGTATGTGTTGCGCAACATTCACATGGGCGCACGATTCAGGGGCGTATATCGGCAGGACGTGTACGAGATCCCACCGGACGCCATTCGAGAGCTGATTGTCAATGCGATAGTGCACCGCAGCTATATTGATCATTCCAGCATTCAAATCGCAATTTATGATGATCGGTTGGAAATCACCTCGCCTGGGCGTCTCCCCATGGGGCAAACCATTGAACGTATGAAACAGGGCTATTCGAAGATTCGCAATGAAGCTTTGGCCGCTGCCTTTGAGTACATGGGCTATATCGAGCATTGGGGAAGCGGCATCCTGCGCGTCATGCAGCAGGTGCGTGACGCAGGATTGCCGGAACCGGAATTCCTCGGTGGTGATACCGATTTACGTATCAATATCTATCGCGCAGGTATGGCCGTGTCCTCTGAGAATGAGGCAGTGCGAGAAAGTGCGCGCACTAATACCGACGAGTGCGCGCAAGTGCGTGAAAGTGCGCGCTTTGGAACCGACGAGTGCGCGCAAGTGCGCGATAATGTTGTTGGTGAATCCTCCCAAATGAAACGGATAATGGAACTGCTTTCCGACGGTGAGGTGGTCTCAAGGGAACAGGTTGAGAAGGCATTGGGTGTGAAAAAACGCAGAGCGCAGATTCTTCTTAATGAGCTTATCGAGAAGAATCTTGTTGTTCGTGTGGGGGAGTCTCGCCAGACGCGATACAAGGCAATGTGCAATGGAGATAACACATGAGTGAGAACGGCCAGGTGGCAAGACTGCTCGCCGAGCGCTTCAACCGACCGGGCGAGCACGGTCGCATCGTATTTTGGAAGGATGCCGAAAAACAGTACGCGGACAACGTGGGAACATTGGTGGGGGAGAACGCCGCCAATGAAACGTTACGTGACGTCAAACTGATTTTGCCTGATATCGGCGATGAGGATGATAGGAAGCATATTCCTTTCAGTGTGCGCTACCGCATGTTCCGTGAAGAGCCGAATCAGAAATTCCTTGTATACATGACGGATGACGCTCCAGCCGCTCAGGATGATTGGCTGCTGGACTTGAAATTGGCGTACGGCCCCACGTTCTCGGCGGACAAGCTCACCATGACCCTTACGGGAACATTACCGGACACCACTCCAGACGTGCAAAATGCATGGCTGGAAGTAATGAAGCGTTTGCCGAGGTTCTTCGATAGTGAGGAACGTACCAAACATTTCGCGAAACGACTCGACCCGCATGATGATGCCACCGACTTCCAAGCGAAAATGGTTGCCACGTTGTTACGTCTGAAAGACGACAGGCACAGTATGCAGGATATTTGGGCGGAATTGCTCACCCAATATGCGAATGATGACGATTCCGGAATCAGTGCGATTGAACGCATGGGGCTGGGAGAGTTTCATTGGAGCGGCACACGGCGTATCTACCATTTCGACGTGGATGCCGGAATTGAAGATAAGCTGACTGTGAAGGACTTCGTACTGTGGCTGTTTCAGCTGGCATGGAACGGCTTCTCCGACGGTGTGGCAGGCGCTTCCGCATATGCGAATATCATTCGTGATTGGGATGACTGGTACAAGAACATCGATTTGCGCACGGTTCTGCAGGAACTATCCGAAACCGCAGTGGCCGAACTGCGTTTGTCCACACAGATTGCTGATATGAGCGTGGAAGAACTTGCCGACAGGGACCTATTCCGCGACGTAGATGAGATGCTGGTCAATAAACTGTTCGAACGGCTGGGGACGCAGTCCATTGCGGACGATCAAGTGCAGCGAATTGTCAACGGACGCAAACGAAAGCTTTGGTATGCGGAATATGCCGAACAATATGCGTGCATTGTGGCCGCAAGCAGGTTGCATGACACATTGGTGAAATGCGCCGACCTTATCGGTACCATCAATTCGCCGGAACAAGGTATGGAACTCTATACCAAAGAACTGTATAAGGCGGACGGCGCATACCGTAAGTATGTGCTTGCATGGAATAAAGCCAATCCGTATGCGACAGGCGTCAACGACGATTTGCAGAATGAATACGAAGCCTATCAGCAGGATCTAGGCCGAGCATGGCAGACGCAAATCGATACGCTCAGCCAGTGGCGGTTCACAGGTGTGGACTCGCAATCAGACTTTTACGAGTACAAGGTCGAGCCGACTCTGAAAGCCGGCGGAAAGATTGCCGTGATTATCTCCGATGCCTTGCGCTATGAGGTTGCGCAGGAACTGTCGGAACGCATCAACGGGGAAAGCCGTTTTAACGCGGAACTTACGATGCAGTACAGCGTGCTGCCATCCTATACGCAACTCGGCATGGCCGCGTTGCTACCGCACAAAACACTCGCTTTCGACAAGGACCACTACCATGTTCTGGTCGACGGCAAGAGTGCCACCGGTACCGAAAACCGTAATGGGATTCTCTCTAACGTGGGCGGCAAGGCAATCCAATACGAGGATTTGATACGGCTGAAAGTCAGCGGAATCAAGGAGCTTTACAAATCCTGTAACGTGCTGTACGTATATCACAACAGTATCGACGCTATTGGGGATGCGGAAAAAACAGAGACTGGCACATTCGACGCATGTGAGAAAGCCTTCAAGGAGTTGGGTGAACTGGTCAAGAAGCTCTCCAGCGGCAATGTGTACAACATGATTATCACCGCGGATCATGGATTCCTTTACCAGGACCGAGATTTGGATGGTACGGAATGGCTTAGTGAACAGCCTAAAGGGGATGAGGTCTGGACCAAGAAAAGGCGTTTCTCCATCGGTTCCAACCTTGCCCCGGAACGGGCATTCGTGACTTTCACCGCTGTGCAGGTGGGGTTGGAGGATCCTCGAGATGAAGGCGTGAGCATCCAGGTGCCGAACTCCATTATGCGTTTGCGCAAGCAAGGTACGGGCGTGCGTTATGTACATGGAGGAGCCGCGTTGCAGGAAATCGTCGTGCCTGTTTTGCATGTCAGCAAGGGACGTTCCGCGGCCGATGACGTGAGGCCTGTTGAATTTACCATCTTGCAGCGGACCGATCGGCTTTCCAGCAGACAGCTGACGGTGGAGTTTCTTCAGAACGAGCCTATCGAAGGCAAAATTCGCGCACGTACCGTATTGGCCGGGTTGTGGGGGGCATGACGCGAATGGTAGCGATGTGCTCATCTCCAACGAAACACCAGTCGCATTCGACCTGACTGGGCGCGAGAGAAGTGAACGTCACGTCACGGCCACGCTCATGCTGACCAGTGACGCTGACCGATTCAACGGGACGAGCATCGAACTGCATCTACGTGAGAAGACGACCGGGGCGAACGTTCTGGTCACGCTTGACCAGAAGTCACGATACTTCTTTAAGCAGGGTGTGGTGGCTGACGATGGCGGATTCTTCGACTGATATACAGACCAGAGGAAGGCGAGAAAATGAGCGAACAGGATATGAATCAAGGGTCGGCTTCCATGACTGGAGAGGGCGGACCTCAAAGCGCATTGGATCGCAAAATCACTGACGTGTTCCCGGGCTTCACCGTACGTAAGGACTTAGTGAACAAGGTCAGGGGCAACGCGCTTGTGCCCTCATACGTGCTGGAGTATCTGCTCAGTTCGTATGCTACGAACACCGACCAGGCCAGCATCAATTCAGGCGTGGAACGTGTGCGTACCATTCTTGCGGACAACTATGTGCATCGTGAGGAAGCCAATCTCATCCAGTCGAAAATCCGTGAGAGGGGGAGCCATAGGATTATCGACCGCGTGCAGGTTGCGCTTAATGAAAAGACCGACCTGTATGAGGCGACATTCTCCAATCTCGGTATCAGCCAGGTCATCGTCGATCCGAGCACCGTAACAGCCAACCCGAAACTACTCGTGACGGGCATCTGGTGCATGTGCCAGATTGGCTACGTGTATTCCGGCGAGCCACGCGAGGTGCCATGGCAGCTGCTTCAGCTCAAACCAGTGCAGATGTCACGTGACGACCGTGAGAACTATACATTACAGCGTTCGAAATTCTCCGATGATGAGTGGATCGACCTGCTCATGCAATCCATCGGTTTTAATCCCGATTTGTTCTCCGACCGGGCGAAATTGCTGCATCTGGTGCGCATGGTGCCGTTTGTGGAGCGTAACTACAATCTGGTTGAGCTCGGGCCAAAAGGCACCGGCAAGTCACATATCTATTCAGAATTCTCGCCGCATGGCATGCTCATCTCCGGTGGTGAAGTGACGGTGGCGAAGCTGTTCGTGAACAATTCCAACGGACGGTTGGGACTCGTTGGCTATTGGGATACGGTGGCGTTCGACGAGTTCGCGGGCAAAGCCAAAAAGGCCGGACGCGACCTGGTGGATATCATGAAGAATTACATGGCCAACAAGTCGTTCTCGCGTGGTGTTGAAACGTTCCAAGGTGAGGCGAGCATGGTGTTCGTGGGCAATACGTCTCACAATGTACCGTATATGCTGAAGAACTCCGATCTGTTCGAAGAGCTGCCCGCTCAGTACCATGATCCAGCGTTTCTGGATCGTGTCCACTTCTATTTGCCCGGCTGGGAATTCGAACAGATCCGCTCTGAAATGTTTACGAGTGGGTTCGGCTTTGTGGTCGACTATCTGGCTGAGATCCTGCACAATCTGCGTGATGTCGATTACAGCGACCGGTTCGAGAAGTATTTCGAATTGTCTCCGACACTGTCCACGCGAGACAAGGATGGCATTAGGAAGACATTCTCCGGATTGATGAAGCTCATCTACCCAGATGGCAGGGCGAGGGCCGAGCAAATGGAGCCGCTGCTGCGCTGCGCCATCGAAGGGCGCAAGCGCGTTAAGGACCAGTTGTGCCGTATCGACTCCACCATGGAAGAGGTCGAGTTCACGTACAAGCGTGTGGGTGCCCCGGACTCTGATTCTGTTGCCGTGCCGACGCTTGAGGAGCTTGATTATCCGCAGTTTTACTGGCGTGGGCGTGTGATGGAAGACGAGGATGCGGTTGGCTTGGGTGTTGAGACTGCTGTCGATGCTAATGCCGGAGCTTCTGCCGGTGATGTTTTCGGTGCTTCTGATACTTCCGGTACCGTTAGTGTCTCCAATGCGGAGGGCGTCGCGCCGAGCGTGTCTTCAGATGCCGTCAAATCTGCTCAATCGCAAGAATCAGTTCCAAAAACGAGAATCGAACGTCTCGCCGAGCGAGCCGACGGAAAGCGCAAAGAACTGCGAGAAAATCAGCGTGGCGTATCGTATTTCGAGCTTTTCGGACCGTATCTGGCCGGTGCGAAGAACATTGTTGTTAAGGATGCCTACGTGCGGATTCCTTATCAATTGCGTAATTTTGCCGAATTCTTGGAAACTGTGCTCAGTTGCAAGGATTCAAGTGACGAGGTGCAGGTACATTTAGTCACGGGGCGTAACGATCCCATGTATGTACAATCGCAAATTGATGGACTGGAGCAATTGAAGTCGATTTTTGCTCAACTGGGTATTGATTTTACGTTCGAATTCAGCGACACCTTGCATGACCGTTCGATCACCACGGATACCGGCTGGTTGATTCTTCCCGGACGCGGTCTAGACATCTTCCAGAAGTTTGATGACGGTAACTGGCTTAATCCAATGTTACGTAACCAGAAACTGCGCCGAGTAAAGGAATGCAATGTAACCTACCAACAGACTGAGGGGTGACGTATATGGAAGAGTCTGAAGGTCTTGGTTTGAATAGCTCGTCACACGGTTTAACGAAAAAGTGAAGTACATGCGATAATTGGATACGGGAGTAAAAGACTTGTGATTTTAATTCCGACGACGGCGCGGAAGAACACAAGGAGGAACGGCCATGGGCATGATTGCTTGCCCTGAATGCGGGACCAGTATTTCTGACAGAGCGCGAGTTTGCATGAACTGTGGGTACTGCGGCACAGAAGTGGATCGCCCCATCGGCGAGCAGAACGAGGGAAATCTCTTTCCGCATATCAATGTTGAATTCGAACGTTGGGACCCGAGCCGTGACGAGAGCACGTTCGTGGAGGTTCCGATGGCACCACAAGGCGTGAGCTGAATATTGAGAACGTCAGGATGATCCTCGGCTTGACGTTGGTGAAGCTCCACGGCGCATGGATGGGTTAGTCGTAACCGTATAGGTAAGGCGATAGCCCTGAACTACCTCGAACGCGGTCGTTGTATGTTTGAGGTGGCTCTGTACTCGGTGGGACTTTTCCCGTACCATTTGCGAAATGCCTCTGCATAATAGCTGCTCCCGTTAAACCCGACG
>SKEH01000984.1_pt1 | contig 13929 bp, 7 predicted proteins | sample 4826571 | NCBI WGS metagenome assembly SKEH01 (sample SAMN11008814, study PRJNA524170) | human gut metagenome | biome: Human fecal sample; material: Feces; isolation source: fecal sample from pouch patient p29 | host: Homo sapiens | place: Israel: Tel-Aviv | collected 2016-09-14 | reverse complement strand
CTATTATTTTATCCTAAACACTTATTTATCATCAACTATCTTTTTTATTAAAGTTCTTGATACAACGGTGTAGACAAATAACGTTCTCCATTATCAGGAACGATAGCCAATACTTTTTTGCCTTTTCCTAAAAGTGCAGCTTCTTTGAGTGCCGCTGCAATTGCTGCTCCAGAAGAAATTCCGACTAAAATGCCTTCTTCTTTCCCAACACGTCTCGCAGTCTCCATTGCTTCGTCACCTGTGATGCCAACCACCTTATCATAAACAGAAGTATCTAGTGTACCAGGAACAAAACCTGTACCGATTCCTTGGATTTTATGTGGTCCCGCTGCTTTTCCTTCTAAGATAGCAGATTCAGCAGGTTCGACTCCAACGATTTCAATTGATGGATATACTCGTTTTAACTCTCTACCTGCCCCAGTGATTGTTCCACCTGTACCGATCCCAGCCACAAACGCATCTAGTCCATTGACGCCAAAAGCTTCTTGGATTTCATGTCCTGTTGTTTTTTCATGGATCGCTGGATTCGCTGGATTTTCAAATTGAAGTGGCATGAAATAGCCGTGTTCTTCTGCTAAGCGTTTTGCTTCTTTGATCGACCCACTGATTGCTTCTGATCCTGGAGTCAAAATCAATTCTGCTCCATAGCCCTTCATCAATAACCGACGTTCCATACTCATCGTTTCAGGCATGACAATAATCACTTTATACCCTTTAGCTACCCCTACCATGGCTAAACCAATACCAGTATTACCTGAGGTTGGTTCAATGATCGTATCTCCAGGTTTCAGTATTCCATCTTGTTCTGCTTTTTCAATCATACTTAATGCGATCCGGTCTTTTACACTGCCGCCAGGATTAAAAAATTCAAGTTTCACATAAACTTCCGCTGACCCTTCAGGAACCAAGTGGTTTAGCTTGACGATCGGGGTTCTCCCAATCAACTCTGTAATTGAATGATATAATTGTGTCATGTGTATATTCCTCCTCATCTCGTCTTCTTCTTTATCATAATACAAATCAGAAGCTTCTGGCGAATAATTCGTCTTTCCTATTATAATACAAAAAAGCAAAGAAATATCATTTTAGACATTTCTTTGCTTATGAATAATAAGTAAAGCTACACATTCAACTCTTGACCGACTAGTAAAGAATAGTTGGACATCGACATTCCATTTTTGGCCATTAGATCGTCAACAGACATTCCGTACTTTTGGGCGATATCCCATAAAGTATCTCCTGAAACGACCGTATAAGTACCACCAGAAGATGCAGTTGATTTGCTACTCGTTGTCGTCGTTGTGGTTGTACTTGTTGTCGTCGTAGTACTTGTTGAAGACGATGTTGATCCAGTAGATGGTGTATCAAAACGAGTTAAATTATACGTATTAATCAATGAGTTCAATTTTGTACCATAATCAGGATCAGTCGCGTATCTACCTGTCAAATAGGCAGTCGCATCATAGAAACTAGTCGTATTGCTTTTCCATACGCCAGAATAATGATAATCGCCAGTTGAAAAACTAGTCGAACGTAAAACATTCGCATGATCTTGGAAAGACTCCCAATAAGAAGAATACTTGCGGAAAGGTTCATTCATCGTTACCCATTGTCCATCAATATATTCTTGCGTAGCCATATAAACAACCTGCCCACCATAACTACCTTTTACACCGAATAGATTATAATTCGGAGCACTGGATAATCCTGAAGTTCCATAAGCACTTTCCAATAATGCTTGGGCTATCATTACAGAAGCGTACAAGTCATTACTTGCAGCCACTTCTGAAGCAGACCAACCAATTTGATTGATAAACGCTTGAGGATCAGTTGTATTTTGCGGCGCTTGTTCGTCTGCACGTACATGTTGTGGTGCTGCTGTAACCATCATTGGCCCAACGAGCAATGTTGTCCCTACTAAAGGAGCAATTGCCTTCTTATTGATCACCAAAGTTCTTTTACTTTTCTGGTGTCGGGCACTGCGGGTCTTCAGCTCTTGCATTCGAATTCCTCCTCAAAAAATAAAAAACTCTAAATAAAATTTTCTATCTTTAAACAAACTTAATTAATTAAATTATACTTTTAAATTTCAGGAAACTCAAACTAATCTTAAAAAATTTACTTTTTGTAATCTTTAAGTAACATTAGCGAAATAATCCGTAACATAAATCGATCGTAAAACAGAATACCGAACACCTTCTGTTGATGCGATAAGAAACAACTTAATCTAATTTGAAGCATTTGTCAAGTTTTCTAGTATTCGGCTCCCTTGATGAACAAAGTTTTCCTGTTTTTTGCCGTCTCCAATCACGCTGTTTTCATCATTTTTTGATTCTCACACGAGCCACCCTTGCTGATCATCTACTCGCACACAAGAACTACATTGATGACTCTTTCCTTATGAACACAAAACTATCGACCGAGGATTTGTGCAGAATCTCGGTCGATAGTTTTTTCTCAGTGTTTGGACGTCAACTCATCATTCTAAAACACATTAGAAAACAGAGGATTCAAACACGGATTATTTTTGAGCCAAATATATGACAGTATTTTTTATAATTGTTCAAATGTACGAACGACATTTTCAACAGTGAAGCCAAATTCTTCAAGAATTTTATTTCCTGGAGCAGATGCACCAAAATGATCGATCGTGATCGTTGTTCCTTCTGTGCCGACATAACGTTCCCAACCAAAGGAAGCAGCAGCTTCAATTGCTACGCGTTTCTTGACATTTTTTGGCAAGACACTTTCTTTGTATTCCGCTGATTGTTTTTCAAAAAGATCAAAACTTGGCATTGAAACAACAGAAACATCTTTGCCAGCATCAGCAAGTTCTTTTTGTGCTTTTACAGCCAAATCTACTTCAGAACCAGTAGCAATCAAGATACCTTCAGGGGTTTCTCCTTTTGCTGGTGATAACACGTATGCACCTTTTTTCACCATTGTATCCGCAACTTCTTTTGTCGTTGGAAGTACAGGTAAGTTTTGGCGACTCAATACTAAGATCGTTGGTGTATCCGTTGATTCCATTGCGACTTTCCAAGCTGCACGAGTTTCATTTCCATCAGCTGGGCGAATCACGTGAACCCCTGGCATACATCTTACAGATGCCAATTGCTCGATTGGTTCGTGGGTTGGTCCATCTTCACCAACAGCAACTGAATCATGTGTCAACACATAAATTACCGGTGTATTCTGGATAGCTGCTAAACGAACGGCTGGACGCAAGTAATCAACGAATACGAAGAATGTACCACCATAGATACGTGTGCCTCCATGTAATTGGATACCATTCATCGCCGATGCCATTGCAAATTCACGTACACCAAACCAGATGTTACGTCCTTCATAGTGTTCAGGAGTGAAATCTTTGTCTGCTGCGACCATCGTATTGTTTGAACCAGATAGATCAGCAGAACCGCCCCAGAAGCTTGGTACTGCTTTAGAAAGCTCTTGGATCACTTCTTTACTTGATACACGACTTGCTTGACTGCTGCCTTCATCATAAGATGGTAATTCAGCATCCCAGTTTTCAGGCAACTTCCCAGCAAACGCATCTTCAAATTGTTGCGCTAATTCAGGGTACGCATGTTTATAGTTTTTGAACATTTCATGCCAAGCAGCTTCTGCTTTTTGGCCTTCCTCTACCATTGTTTGGTGGAAACGAGCAGCTACTTCTTCAGGAACTGTAAAGTCTGGATATTCCCAACCATAGACGCCTTTTGCCATCTTGATTCCTTCATCACCGATTGGCGCTCCGTGAACTGCTGAAGTCCCTTCTTTCGGTGATCCATACCCGATCACTGTTTTTACTTCGATCAATGTCGGTTTGTCTGTCTCTGCTTTAGCAGCTTCGATTGCTTTAGAGATTGCTTCAAGATCATTGCCATCTTTGACTAAAATATGTTGCCAGCCATATGCTTCATAGCGAGCCCCTACATTTTCCGTGAAGGCTTTTGACGTTGGGCCATCTAAAGAAATATCATTTGAATCATACAAAACAATCAATTTTCCTAGTTTCATGTGACCAGCCATTGAGCTAGCTTCTTGAGAAACGCCCTCCATCAAATCGCCGTCACCACAGATAGCGTAGGTGTGATGATCCACGATGTTGAAGTTTTCTCTGTTATATGTTGCTGCTAAGTGTGCTTCTGCCATTGCCATCCCAACAGCCATCGCAATACCTTGACCTAATGGACCAGTAGTTGCTTCGACACCGTCTGTATGGTTCACTTCAGGATGTCCTGGTGTTTTTGAATCCCATTGACGAAATTGTTTTAAATCATCAATCGAAACTTGATAACCCGCCAGATGCAATAAGCTATACAACATCGCAGAACCATGACCAGCTGATAATACGAATCGATCACGATCCGCCCAGTTTTTAGAAGTAGTCGGATTTACTTTCAGATGTTTTGTCCATAGTGCATACGCCATTGGTGCTGCCCCCATCGGTAGCCCCGGATGTCCAGAATTTGCCTTTTGAACTGCTTCAATACTTAATGTACGAATCGTGTTTACGCCTAGTTGGTCGATTTTGTCAAACAAAATAACCCCTCCTATTAATTTAGGTTTTTTTTACCTTTATTACTCACATACCATTTTATAAGATACCACTAGAAAAAGCAATGATTTTTAGTATTTTTTACTAAAAGTTGTTTTTCCGGTTGTGTAAGCCTTTTTTCTTCTGGATTTCTTTTAATTTATCTGGTGTGACATCATTTCCTTCAGGATCGACGATTTTCATTCCTTCAATATGATGTCTCATTCCCGAGCGAAAGGCATTTAAATACTCTTCTCTTAACTCTAATTGTTCTTTTTTTTCCGCTTCTGATAAGCCTTTTTCTTTCTTTATCCGAGCCAATTCGTTGATTCGCTCGATTTTTTCGGGTGATAGCATATGGAGACCTCCTTTTACTCTACTTCATATTATATAAAAAACGGAAAAAAAACAACTAGATAAACTAAATAAAATACGAACATTCGTTTCATTTAGCGCTTTTTATATGGTACTATTTATTTATCAAGTGAAAGAAGGTGTACCTTGTGGCCCGACAAACTGAAACTAGACAAATCGAAGTCTTACGATATATCCATGAACAAGTGTCTCGAAAAGGTTACCCACCAACTGTAAGAGAGATCGGGGAAGCCGTTCAGCTTTCTTCTACCTCTACTGTACATGGCCATTTAGCAAGGCTTGAAAAAAAAGGCTTTATTCAAAGAGACCCAACAAAACCTCGTGCAATCGAATTGACAAAACAAGGATTGGCAAAAATCGGGGTTCGACCTTCCACGATTCCCGTACTTGGGGTGGTTACTGCTGGGGAGCCGATTTTAGCAGTCGAAGATGCTTCGGATTTTTTCCCTGTACCGCCTAATCTTTCTTCTGAAGAAGGCAGTTTGTTCATGTTAACGATCCGTGGCGAAAGTATGATCAATGCAGGTATTTTAGACGGAGACAACGTGATTGTCCGTAAACAAGAAACTGCACAAAACGGTGATATCGTCATTGCCATGACAGCAGAAGATGAAGCAACATGCAAACGATTCTACAAGGAAAAAGACCACTTCCGACTACAGCCAGAAAATGATTTGTTAGAACCAATCATTTTGGATCAAGTGTCCATTCTCGGTCGCGTAGTAGGTCTTTACCGCAGTCATATTTACTAGAATGCTATGAATTTTCGAAATAGATAAAAGCAATGAGCTGTGCCGTAAAAAGGTGTAGCTCATTTTTTCAACTTCCCTCTTTACAAATCGAACAAAAGTTCGTATACTATAAATACGAACTTTTGTTCGCATAAAATAATGAGGTGAGAAATCATGAAATCAATGAGACGTCTTGGCTTGGTATTAATGGTATTATTCTTAGGTATTGTTATTGGTAACTTTGGTATTCGACCAGCACTTTTAGTGTTTGTTCCGTTGTTTGCTTTGTGGTTCATGTTGTGGGATGAAAAGAAATACCGTCAGTCTGAACGACGTCGGCATCATGATGATCCCTTTTATCAAGAATCCTACTACAGTTCCAGACACTCCTAATGAACCAAGGAGCTGATTGTTTATTTTCAGAATAAAAATCTACTATTCCTCCCCCTTCTTCAAAAAGAATGGGAGTGGGACAAAAGTTGTTTTGATTTGAGAAATTGAAGAAAAAAACGAACAATACGCTTTTTGTATTGCTCGTTTTTTTTAAATTTTACGAAAAACCTGTCTTTTGGCCTTTCGTTTATTCGAGAGTCTGTTGCAAAACTGATTTTTAGTTTTATCCCACATTCTTTACCATGTATAACTGACGGATGTTTTCGTTGTCTCTTGGTTAAGCCTTACTGAATTCCATAATGTAACTCGTCTTAAAAATGGCTGTTGCAACTATCTATTTCAAGTTCACATGTTTGTCGAATCTCTTGATTACACTTTCCTATTTTATATATTCAATAGCGCTTGTAACACTTATTTTTAGGTGAAACTTCTGCAGTTTAAATCAGAAAACGACTGTCTATTTATCCCTAATTTATTGCTAGCTCCCCAATTTTCGAACTTTTTCTATTCACTGATCTTCTAGCATTGCTTTTTTCTATTCCTGTTGCTATAGCCTTTAATATACTTCTCTTCTCTTCTTCTCTTTTCACATTTGGTGTATTTTTATCTTTTTCCTTTTCTGCTTCCATTTTCTCATGAGGATCAGCACTATTTTTTATATTCTCTTGTTCTTGTGTTCGATTCAAGTGAGGACTTAAGTGATATTGATCTAAATTAAAAAGAGAAGACAAGGCGTAATTTTTAAATATCGTTGCTAGTTGGTCTGCTAATGGTTGCTCATCAAGATTTCTTGTTACCCTTTTTTTAAAGTCAAAACTTCTTTGCTCGGCAAGGTCTCTGATGATAACTGCTATCATTTCAGCATCTTCCATGTGAAAATTCACTCGTAACATATCATCGAAAATCAAAGCTCCCTCAACTGCCTGTGGCGATAAATTCGGCAAATTTTGCTGTTCTGCTAATCGATCGACAAAATTATGAAAGGCCGGAGATTTTACTATTTGAGGAAAGTTTTTATGATAATCATCTAACAGCTCCTTACCACTTATTTCATAACCTTTCCGTGGACTCGGGGCTAGCGCTATATCACCCGTACGTGCACCAAGATGTGTCGATTCATGTAGAATTACTTTGAATAGATCCCTTCTTCTCTCAATAACTGGATCAGGTGGCAAATGAAAAGTATCGGCCAGAAAGACCATTCTAGCTTGTGGATCAGTTGGTATCACGAATGCATAAACTCCCACTTTTTTTACTAATTGTGTTTCGTATCTCCCTGTATTTTGATTCAAAACCAAATCAGTAGATGCAATCCAAATATTTTCAAAGCCTGTATCTATTGTTGCTTGAAGGATTCGTTCCCCTCTTTCTGCTATTGATAGCAATCTTTGATTAATCTCTTTTAGTATCTGATTTTTATCTATTGCATGTTCTATTGTGAACATTTGTGCCAAATATTGCCCTTCTTTGGTAGCTGAAATATCTGGGACACTCGCCAATTGTTGGCATCGATCTTTTAGATATGAAAATGCGCGTCTTCCCTTATCAACTCCCTTTTTAAGATCTACTTGAAAATCTTTGAGAAAATCAGGTGAGTTCCTTGTATCGACTCCCTTGATTACTTGAAAATCGAGCTTAGGCCGGTTAGGAAGTGAAGTGAAGTGGGGATTCAGATCATTCTTCATCATGCTTGTCTTTAGATAAATCTCGTTTTCCAAAGAGGAGGCCAGAACCTCATTAGGTCTATTTGGAATAAAATTAGTCAATTTCTGAGGTTGTACCGTTAGATCCATTGGAACCGACAATCGTTGTATCATTATTTGACTTAGAGGCATTTGATTTGATGGAGGCAGTACAGATGCTTGTCTTACGGCATTCCACATATCTGATCTATCTGGACCAATAGGAAGTTTGTCTATCTCCTGTATAAAACTGAAGCGCGTACTCAAATCGAATTGTGGCAGGGCTACTTGTTGTGATCCTCCTGGTTGCGGTCCTACTGGTTGTGATCCTCCTGGTTGTGATCCTCCAGTTCTGTGATAATTTGCCTCAAATTTATCATACTCCAACTTAAGTTCAGCTTCCCAGATTTTTCTCTCCAAGACTGTTTCAACACGAAATTGATTGAATTCTGGGTGGAATCTTAGAATCATCATGGGGCTATTCGCATTTTTTTTCACCAAATGGTAACGTCTTGCTCTCTCATCCAATAAGATGAGCGGTACATAATGATTTTTTATCTTAATATACGTTCTTCCCGAAGCATCTCGCACTAATCCTCTCTCATCAGGTGCCGAAAACAGGATTGGCTTTGAATGAGTTTCGAAATTTCTGAGTTTTTTTCCAATTTTGTTCCCCACTTTTTTTCCTAAAAAAGGCGAAGTCACTGCTTCAAAATACCACTCGGCACCGTTGAAGTTTACAGGATACAGGATTCCCTCAAACTCTACATCGTAACGTACACTGTGCCCTGCAATCACCGTTTCTTTGACTGGAACCCATTGATTGTTTAATTGAATCAAGCGTTCATCTGGTTTATGAGGATAGTCGGATACCGTCCTGACGTTCCCTTCACCATACGCTTGAGGGTTTGCATTTATTCTGTCATACACATTCAGATCATCATTTATTTTGACTGCTACTTGATTAATCAATTTTTTCTGATCTTCTGAAAATTTTACTGGACCTTTATAAACTTCTAACTGTTTATTTTTCAATAGGTAATATTGACCGAATTTATCTCCATTTGAATTTATCACCTGTACATATAGACGTTTATCTATGAGTTTCACTGGTACCTCTGGGCCGCCTTTTGGCAATCGGGCTTTCACAATGGATCCCGAAGCAACTGAGGTTTCTTTTGTTAGTTTTTCTAACGACGTAACCAGATTCTTTATTTCCGTGCTTTGGACTCTAAATTTCAAGTGCGTTAATTTGGGCAGCAATTTGCTTATATCATATATAGTTTCAATACCTGGATCGATGTATCGAATCAGTTCAATCCCCAAACTTAATAATTCAGCACGGGTAGGGAGAAAATATTTGCTATTTCGTAAGACACCTTTTATCCCTCCTTTTAGAAGTTCTCTTAACACACCTGTTCCAAATTTTGCAGTCATTGCAATCGTCTGTCCTACTATTGGAAGCCATAAAAGAACATCCATCACACAGGCTGGAACCGCCTTTTCTGCATCTTTTTCGATGATTCCTGTCACACAGTCATAAAAAGGAATAAGACCCAAAAGGATGTCAATCCCTTTTTCTCTCCTTGTTTTTTCATCTCCACTTTTATACATTCGGTCATAGAATTTATCATAGTGCAGCGTGCCTAAGCCTCTGGCAAATATCTCTTGAGCACTAAGAGATTGACTATGCAAAGAGCTAAATAGCTGACTGTCTTTATTCACACTAAATTCTAATCGATCACGCGTATAGACGTACTTCTCCGCAAAAAACTCATGTTTATTGTACAATTCTGGATCCTTGTCTACTCGATAGACAGCATACCCTAAGTCCTTTCCCAACTTTTTCAATCCATACACTCGTTCTTCCTTACCACGTTTCGCCATGAACAAATCGGTGTCTTTTAATGATAAATTTTTCCACATAGGAAATCCTCGACTAGTAGCAGTTTCTTTTCGAAGTTCTGCAGATGCTTCATAAATCTGTGTCTTTTGCGAAAAAAGAAATTCGGACTCAGTTGAATTCATAGCATGCAGTGCTATTTCAATCATCTTCTTATCCAGTCGCGCATAAGTATCTGCCACATTTTTTGTCAACTCTTTATATTTTTCTTCCAAAACAGGGAGCGGCCTCTTCAATGTTGGACAAGGATTTTCTCCACTTAGATAGTAGTCGATCGCCTCTTCGCGTGTTTTTTGGTGAAACGGTGGAGTGCCCAATGGATGGAGAATTACATCGCCCACGAGTGGTGCATCGGCATCATAGCACGCTTGAATCACTTCTTCTGCTAAAGCTTTTTTACTACGCCAATTAAGCGCTGCTTTTTGATAGGATTGTAACAAAGTATTTACTGCTTTTTGTTCTTCAACTACTCTGAAATAACCTCTTTTCCAGTATCCAAAGAAAGTACTCAGGGCCACTTCTTTATAATTTCCTTTAGTGAAAGCTTCACGTAATGCTTCTGGTTCTAGTTGTGCTGTTGCAAGCAATGCGGGCAGTAAAATTGCCTGTAACTCAACAAAACGTAGTTCTTTTTTTTCAACTACGCTATCCATGAAAGCTACACCTAGACTTTTCTTTTGTGAATCATTAATTCCTTTAGGATTCCCTACAAACTCTAATAGTTTTCCCCCTATCATCTGTGGAAATAGTCCAGAACGAGAAATCAAATCCTGTTTTTCTAGCTGATTAATGTCAACAGATAGTGATGTTTGAATTAAATTTTTCCATAGCATAACAAAATTATGTTGCTGTTCGATTACCTGATTCTTAAACTCATCTACAGGGATTCTACGGTTGAAGTCAGATAAAGCGCCGTAAAGATCACTTTCAAGTTGAGAGACAGTAAACATGGATGGATCTGGTGCTTCCATAATTTTCTTAGCTAAGTATTCTTCGAATGATCCTCCGAGTATATTCTCAAATACCCACTTCCTCACCATCATTTCGGCAACTTTATCTGATATTTCCTCGCCTTTTCCTCCATAAAAATTCAATTCTTTTGTTATTACTTTGACGAATGCTTGAAGATTTTCTTTGTGAAAAACATTTTTATTATCCTCTGGCATGAGCCATTTCCCTGCGGCAATTAATACTGTTTCTTTTATTGCTCTGCCAGGTGGCAACAAACTCTCTTGACGCAAAAAAGCTTCCACTTTTCCCAGCAATTTTGGGCTTTGCCATACAGAAGTAACACCACTAGGTATGAACTCGTCTTTTGTTCTAAGTTCCTGTAATTCGGTCTCTTCTTTAGTTGTATCAGCTAGCCATTCACCTACAATGTCATTTGCTAGTTCTTCTGAGATTTCTTCTCCTTCCTCCTTTTCAAGGAGCACATTGGCTAATTGCTTGATTTTAAAAGCATACAATGCTTCTGGGCTAGTTTCCTTAATTCCAAGAGAATTCGATGGTTCTGAGTTGGTTACATCTAGCTCAACAGAATGCACTAGCTCCGAATTTACTGTCCCAAAAAACAGCCACTGTGTGACCGCTTGAATAAGACTTTTAGGATCAAAATACACGTAAGGCATTCCATTTTTAGCTAACAAAGAAGAAATTTCTATACGCTGATTCTCTTTTTGTTTTTCATCAAGTTCAGGTAGTTTTTTATTTAGTTGTGGGACTTCAATGTCATTTTCCCGAATAAAATCCGCGATTTTTTTCTCAAGATTCTCTGTTTCAGTTGCTTTATCTTTCGTGGATTCGCCATCTTTTTCCTTTTCAACTTCTCTAAAGCTGTACCCTACTTGTGCATTGTTATCTTCCCATTGCAATAAATAGAGCCGTGCCATAGTGGGAGACATATTTTCAGTTGTCCCCCCATATACTTTACAAATTAACTCAGCAACTTGATGTTGTCTTTCTATAATCGTTCCATAATTTTTTCCCGCAAAGATCCATTCTTGCACCTTTTGAACTAATTCTCTTGACGATGTAAGATCCTTTGAAAATTTTTGACTAGCAAGAAAGTGCCAAACTTCTTCATTTACCTCTTCTGTTTTTCCACGTGCATGAAACAAACTATCCTCATGATAGATAGGAGAGAGTATCTGAGTGCTAGGAATAGTGTGTGGTACCCCCTTCGTAAATTCAGCGAATATGCAATCTCTTTCTTTTTTATATTCATTAAAAGCAGTGACTAAGATGGGGTCTGTTTTAGACAAATCATATTGACTCATCTTACCAGTGATTTCTTTGTATGTATAATCTTCTAATAACGTATTGGTTTTCCACTGTAAAAAGATATCTTGCAGTTTACCGGCAGATATAAATTCTCCCCACCTCACGTTCTCTATTCCGTAATTTTCAAGGATAATGTACGCCAAAAAATGTTTTCTTTCCAATTTATCTATCTCTTTATTTCCAATCCATTTTTGAGCAATTTCTAGTAATTCTACATCGGGAGTAGTATCGTTCGCACATTTTTCTTTCATGAAAAATTCTTTAAGTTTTTTATTTACGTTACTTGTTTCATTTTTCCTCTGAAAAAGTTCGTTATTATAAAAAAATATCGGTAATGGCTCTGGAAAACGTGTGAGAAGTAATTGTTTAGTGATAATCGTTTCATTCATTTGATCGACTTGTTTTCTCTCAAAGTCATCGGTCAAAGATGTTGGTCTATCAGATTGTTCGTCCATTAAAATCGCTTCAGTTGATGTCATCAAAGATTGCTCTTGCTCGGAAAGTGGCTTTGCTTCAATACCAAAGGTTGGGATTATTCTTTGAACAAAGCTATCTAACCTGGTTGCTAGATCACTAGTTAACTGACTAATCTTTGACAAAAAAACTACTTCGTCTTCTTTCAAAACAAACTCATTTTGTTCCGAAGTTGAGGGTTTATTTTCTGGCTCCGACGGGTTCGTTTTCGTTGATTTTGGGGTTTCGGAATGATTTGAGATATGTGAATTGATAAGCCAACTGACATCTCGTTTCGTTCGTTGAGCCACTGACTCCGGGTTCTCATAGTGAACCGAAAAAGTCCGCATCATCATACTTAAAAAACAATCCATAATCGAGTCACCTGGCGCACCTCCCTGTTGTTCTGAATAGGTTGTCTGTTCAAATTGACTAAAAAAAGAAGAAAACGTTTCAGTTAGTTCTTCCCAAAAAGATGCCTGCTGCGAAACCACATTATCGTTAGAGTTATGGCTCTGTGCATATTCTTTTTCAAAGAATGCTTGAAAGTTTTTTCTCAACATTTGAGCTGCCTCTCCACTTGAAAAAGAATTAGCTGTTCCTTTTTTCTTTTCCGAAGAACTTGCAAACAAAAAGTGTTTAATCTCCTTTGATTGAATTGGATCCTGTTTATTCACTTGATTAGATTTAGCAGTTGCTGTTTGACAAATCGTATTAAAATGAGTTTTTTCAATCGTTCCACCTAACTGAAAAGTTTCTTTTTCTGTCGTACAATTTGAAAGTTCCTTAATACCATAGGCTAACTTATGGAGTTCCAGGCTCAGGTTATGAACTTCTTCTGACAAAATATAAACACGTCTCGAAGATCCTGATGATGATTCTTGTATGGCGTCACTTTTTTCTGTTCGATTCAGCGGTGTAGGCTGATTCACACGTGTAGTGTTCACCGTAGAACTTGATAGAAATGAATCAATTCTTACTTTTTCTCTTTCATGCCTCGTTTGTACCACCGTGTTTGCTTCAAACGCTGCGGAGGTTTTTTGAACAGCATTTTCTTGTTTTGGTCCCCCTTCTGAAGGTAATTCTAAATTTTGTAAGATACTTAATAGAAAAAGTATTCCTGTTGGAGATAACAGGGCTTCTCGTGTTGGTTGTTGGCCAATAGAATCGGCAATAAAATTCAGCTTTTCTTGTGTGGCCTTTGGACTATAGTTCTCATCATTCATCTCATTATAGAATCGACCAGTTTTTTCTCTAAAATCTGTCTGGGGCATTTTCATCATCCTCTCTTATTAATAACTCAAATCTGCTCAACCAAATTTAACCGTATTTCAGACTACCAACTGCTGAAAGCTTCTCTAAGGTAAAACTCAAGAGTCTTAATATAATAAAAATGATAATCCCCACGAAAACACTCAAGCTTTCCTATCTTTGATTATAGGATAGAAAATTTTGATGTGCCTTTTCAAAATATAGAAATAATGAGTTAACTACAACGAAATAACATTATTTTATTCAATTAATTAGAAGTTGATCAGGTTTAATTTCTTTTTATGAATTTGTATGCTT